>Ga0129306_1000035_pt1 | contig 217484 bp, 178 predicted proteins | sample P827metagenome_FD_94438 | JGI IMG/M metagenome (GOLD analysis project Ga0129306, IMG submission 94438) | Capybara group fecal microbial communities from Wisconsin, USA - P827 metagenome | ecosystem: Host-associated > Mammals > Digestive system > Large intestine > Fecal | place: USA: Wisconsin...
AACTTCAATAGAATATAGATATGAATCATCATCTGATTATTCATTAGATGAAACTTTAGATATTTTGAAACCTTGTCAATTATTTGTACAAAAAATGAAATTAAGACTGAAAGAAAATGAAAGTTATTTTTATGATTCAACAGGAGAATTAGTTTTTTTTGATGACGGCGAATCACAAAAAAGACAAAATGCCTTGATGGGAGATAAAGAAAAGATTTTAAATTTTATAAGGAAATCCGATTATACAATAATGTGGTCTTTATTAGGAGAAAAACAAATAACCAATGTTTTTGATTTTAAGGCAGAAAGATATTTACCATCATATTCTCAAATTGCATATTTGAGAGAAGATGGCAAAATTGTTCAATCAAAAAGAAAAACTTTTTCTAGATAAAATATTTACTATCAATAATTTATTATTTTGATTCAAAAAGTAATTCACCGGGGGCGTTGCGGGGTGCGCTAGAAACTGCGTCCTTACGGACTTATTGCGAGCACCCCGCTGGAGAGGGTAGCGGAAAACGGCTTTAGCCGGTTGAAGCGAGGGAGAGACTTCTCCCTCCTTTATTTTACGCTGGCCAGAATTGATGGGGACATTAAGAGATTGATGAAAAGCGCTAATTTAATGCATTTTTCCCCATCCTGTGGTATATTATTTTTGACTGCTAATGAAAGACAATAAACCAACTCCATTCGAAATAGATTTTGACTCATACATTCTTCAGAGTGAACCGGATAAAAGGGAAAACGGAAGGCTCTGGCAGACTGCTATCGGCTTGCAGCAGGTAGATGGGCTTACTTTTTCAAAATATTTTGACGGAGTGTTTATGAAAATTAAAAAATCTTTTTTGCTTTTAGCTATAATTTCTTTTGCGTTTTTAACCATTTCCTGTGGTAAAAAAATGTTTGCTTCTGGCAATTTAGTTAAAGCACCGGGGACTTATAAAAACAGCCAGCCGTATCCAAAACAGACAGAACAGACGTGGTCAAAAAATGCATGCGGTGCTTTTTCGTCTGCCTATTATCTTTCAGAAACAGGGCAGATTCCTGCAGATAAAATCCGTGATGTTGCAAAAGAAATTTATAAAGCCGTAAAGTTTGATAAGTCAGCAGGCTTTGGTGATTACAGCGACCCGTTTAAAATTGCAATAGTAATTTCCAAGTACTCTCATTCTGTCGATTTTAAAATGAATAAAAAAAATGCCTCTTCTGACGGCGAAAAGCTTATGCTTCTTCTTGCAGAGAAAATCGGTGCGCCGGATCTGACAGATATTTCTGACATTTCACATGCGCTAAAAAAGAATGAATATGTAATCGAAATTGTTGTTCCTTCACCGTATGTAGATTTAAAAAATCCTATGCACAACGAACTTCATTATGTTCTTTCTTACTGGAAAGGTGACGTGCTTTACACACTTGATCCATTACGCGGAAAAGAATATCCAAGAAAACATTTTATTGACGGTACAATCCGAAAATGGAATTTCTGTAATGCAGGAATTTTTATTGAACCGTAAGTTGAACAGATTAAAAAAAGCCACCACTGATTAAAATTACAAGTGTAATAAATCAGAAGCGGCAGTTAATTTAAAATTCCTTTAACCACTTTGCAGGTACTTCGACAGAAACTTCCTTTACTGCGCCTTCGCGTGCAAAAAGTTTTACGCTTGTTTCTTTTGAGATTTCGTTTTCAAAAGCAGTGCCGTCAACTGTGATTTTAACGCTGTCGATTGAGTCGTTAAGTCTGTAAGTAAATGGAACTGCAAAGCGTGTAAACGAAAGTGCTCCGTTAGAATCAAATTCTTTTTTGCAAAGCAGGTCCGGTTTAAAGCAGAGCTTGCCGTCTTTGATTTTCATTCCGAGTTCGCCCCAGCGTGTGATGACTTCTTCTTTTACCTGTCCTGTCATACCAGGCTGTTTTGCGCCCTGACCGCTTGGTGTGTGAGAGTAAGGGTCTGTCGGGAATGCGCCGTAAAGCTCAGGTGTTTTGTTAAAGCCAAGACCGTTTCGGATTTCGTAATATGCTTTTGCAAGGTTCTCTTTTTCTGCTGTTCCATCCTGGGCGCTGTCAAAGTTTTCCTGTACTGCAAGCAGGAGCTTTGAAACCATGTGCCAGTAAATAGAACCTAAGCCTTCGTAAGCATAGAATGTTCCCGAGCGTCCTGTAAATGAACTGTGATGGAAGGTTGCTTCGTAAAGTGAAAGAATTTTTTCTTTATCACTTTCACTTGTTTCCGGTGCAACTGCATTTAAAGTATTTAAAAGACATTCAGCGTTTCTAAAATCTGGATTAAAGTGACATACAGAAGAATCAAGTGCGTCGTTATAAACTATGCATGAGCTGTCCGGTGCAGTGTAATTTCTGTCGAGCTGCTGTTTAAGAAGTGAAACTGCAGATGCTTCCGATTTTGAAACGATATTTTTCTTTAAGAAATCCGGGAGTTCTTTTGTAGGATAGAGCATGTAAGAATGCTGGCGCTTTTCATACATTCCGCTGTTTTTGAGTGCGTCGTATAATTCGCAAGTCTCTTTTGCAGAAAGCATTTTGCTTGAAAGAACTGCAACCTGGCCTTCGAGCATTTCCTGAAGGTAATTTACTTTCATTCCGTCTTTATTGATTGCAAGAGTATTGTAAGAATGATAGAGACCGTTTTCTTTTTTATTCTGCTTGATTGAGTATTCAAGGTGTGACAGGAATACATCAATTGCATTAAGAAGCTCTTCTTTTTTAAGCTGTGCAGTTTTTGTTAAAAGTGAATAGTCACAGTAGAACGCTTTTCTTTCTTTTTCGAACGCAGTTCCGCATGCACGTGTAAATTCTGCGCGTGATTTTTCTGACATTGTGTCTTCTGGTTTTGTGCGTGAATAAATAGAAAGAAGTTCTTCAAATAATACTTTTTCTGTTTTTGGAATTACAAAAGAGTCATCTTCTGTCTTAGAATAAATTTCTTTTAAGAAAGAAAGCATTCTGTAAAGATAACTTGCTGTTACCATAGAAAGTCCGTAACCTGCTAAAGCATTGTTTGCATCATTCCATTCAGGGCGCTGTGTGTTAAGCCATACTCCGCCGCCTGGAACAAAATTGCTGAGCTTTGTAAGAACGAGCTGTAAAAGCTTTGAAGTTAAAGTAACAAGATACGGGTTTCCGTTTTTGTTCATGAGCTTTGCGTCTGTTCCGTATTTTTTCTGAGCGTTTACAATTGAATCATTAAGCTCGTAATCAAATACGATTGTATCGCGCGGATTTTTTTCTACATCCGAATAAGACTTGATGTGATACGGAATGTTTGCAGTTGTAAAAAGCTCTTTATTAAAAAGAGATTTAAGTGTATCAGGATCAATCTGATTCTGGAGTTCAAGGAGCTTGCACAGATAAATAATCTGGTGGTCATTCCAGTAGCCGATGTTGCTCCATGGATTTTCCGGTTCCGGAACTTCCCAGTCGAGTCCGCTTCTTGTAATTCTGTAAGGGTTAAATCCGTCGCATGAAGTTGCGTTTACAAATTTCGAAATCATTCCGGCTGTGTAAACAGGATAGCTCATTGCTAAAGCTTCCCAGTTCTGGAAAATGTCACGCCAGTTTCCTTCGTAATTTAAAATAGGATTTCCGAGTGAGTCGCGGAGGTTGATTGAAAATTTATTCCATGGACGGCTCGGATCTCCGTGTCTTCTTGAGAATGAAAGAGGAAGATATTCTAAGTAAAGTCTGTAAAGCTGGTCATTTTCTGATGCTTTAACTTTTTCTCCAAGTTCTTTGTAAGAAACTGTTTCAGAAGTGCAGAGCGCTTTTGCGTTTTCTATCTGGTTTGTGTTTCTTGTTGTTACAAACTTGATGAAGTCTGCTGTATGAATTGTATTGTTTTCTACAAACACACCGCCGCGCATGATGTTAAACATTACATTTGCTTTATGGTGAATACATGTAATTGCGTCGTTTGTATTCTGAATTCCATCTGCATCACCGATGTATTTATTTAATAAATCCTGACCGTCTTTAATGTCTTTAATAAGATCTTTTGTAATACAGTCGCGGTCAGAAAGTTTTTTCTTTAAATCCTGAATGCGTGAAAGTTCAAGCTTTGTGTCAAATACCTGATACCAGTTTTCTTCTTTGCCTGCAGAAAGTTTAAATGTTTTGATGATGTTGCATGAAGGGCGAGCGCCTTTTAAAATCTTTGTCTGTTCATAAGAAGCGCGTGAGTCAGGGCTTCCAAGATTTTCATCGAGTGCAAACTGTTTTTCTACAGCTGAATCAAGATAAACCGGAGCATCGATGTTAAACCAGCATGTATTTGCCCACAGTGCTTCACTTGGTTCTGCACGGTCTGTTAAAACGCTCGACAGACTGAACATTGCAAGACCGCTTTCTAAATCCAAATCTGTTTTTTTATAAGCATCAAGAAGAACGCTCGAATCATTCTGAAGGCTTACTGTTGCACAGGCCGGCATGATATTGCGGCAACCGTCAAGAATCTGAACAGTCTGTTCAGCTTCCGCATTGTTGATGATGCGTGCAATTCGTACAAGGCCGTATTTTGCGCTCGAAGTCCATTCCTGTTTAAAAGTTAAATTTAATTCTTCGTTAATTTCTTCAAACACAATGTGAGAGCCCGAGCTGTTTTTGTATAAATTCCGCTTAACTTTAAAAGAAGGAGAAACAGCAAAAGGTTCCCAGTAAAATGTTTTACCGTTAGAGGCTCCATCCTTTGAGTTTGCATCTGTTGCCTTTACTTTTACTGCACTGAACGGTCCTGCGCAGTTTTTAAAGTCGTCGATTTTGTCGCATGTGTAATATGGAAAGATTGCAAAGCCCGAGTCTTTTCTTCCTGCACTCAAGGCACCCGAAGACCAGATGAAATTCCAGACATCGCTTGAGCTTGTAATAGTCATGAAAAAATCCGGAATCGAATTATAGTTTTCTATTTTATACCACAAATCTCCGTCAATTTTTACGACTGAGCCGTTTGAATCGTGTGGACAAAGTTCTTTAATCTGTTCAACTGTGCGCATAAGTGCTCCTGAAAATATTAATCTGTAATTATTAGAGTATTTTAGTTTTATATAGAAGTCAATAAATGTTTTTTAAAATTGGCTTTGTGTGTGCGTTAACATAAAAAAATTTTCACAAATTTAAAAATTCTGTTATAATTTGTATTATGAATTTTATAAAAAAGTTTTTTACATCTGTTTTTATTTTATGCGGAATGACAGCAGGTCTCGTGTCGTGTTCAGCTAAAAAAAACTGCACTCCGGAATTTGTAAAGGATATGAAACTTGTGTGGTCAGACGAGTTTAACGGTGAGTCTGATGCACCGGATCCGGCAAACTGGTCTTATAAAGAAGGTGCAAACGGATGGGGAAACGGTGAGCTTCAGAATTATACCGATTCGCGCGAAAACTCTTATGTTTCAAAGGGAACGTTAAAAATAACGGCAAAAAAAGGCGAGTTTCAGAAATGGACGAGCGCAAGACTTTTTTCTCAGCAGAAAATGTCCTTTACATACGGTTATCTTGAATTTAAAGCAAAGCTTCCAGCTCAGAAGGGTTCGTGGCCGGCACTATGGATGCTTCCGGATGACAGTTCATACGGAACGTGGCCTCGAAGCGGCGAAATTGATGTAATGGAAGCTTCTAAAAATGTCTGGGGTTCAAAGGTTTACGGAACCGTTCACTGTTACGCAGGTTCAGGCGGAAATCCTGTAATGAGCGTGGGCCGTGACATAAAGAAAATGGATAAAAAGTGGCATACTTATGCTGTAAACTGGACTCCGGAAGGCATAACCTGGTATTTTGACGGCGAAGTCCTTTCAGAATATAGAAATCCTCATAATGACGAAGACGGCTGGATGGCCTGGCCGTTTGACCGCAATTTTCACATAATTATGAATGTAGCCATGGGCGGCACCCTCGGCGGCGACATTGACCCCAAGCTGAACGAGTGCACCATGGAAGTCGACTACGTGCGGTTGTATCAGTAGTCTTGTAAAAATTGCCTTGTAGTAGTAAAATAATCGCAATCGTTTTTTCTATAAAACGCAAATCTATACTTCCTGTTCCCGAATAAACGTCGGGCCCCAGGATTTTAATATCTATCACAGGAGGACGTATATGTCCAGAAAAAAGCAGTCGATGGACGGTAACCAGGCTGCAGCTCACGTCGCTTATGCGTATACAGAAGTTGCAGGTATTTACCCTATCACTCCATCTTCACCGATGGCTGACTTTGTTGACCAGTGGTCTGCAAACGGTCAGAAAAACATTTTCGGCACACAGACAAAAGTTGTAGAAATGGAATCAGAAGCAGGTGCTTCTGGTACAGTTCACGGATCTTTGGCTTCAGGTGCGTTGACAACAACATTTACAGCTTCACAGGGACTCTTGTTAATGATTCCTAACATGTACAAGATTGCAGGTGAACAGCTCCCTGGTGTTTTCCATGTTTCAGCTCGTTGTGTTGCTTCTCAGTCTTTAAACATTTTTGGTGACCACTCAGACATTTATGCTTGCCGTCAGACAGGTTTTGCAATGCTTGCAGAATCAAACCCACAGGAAGTAATGGACTTAGCTCCTGTTGCTCACCTTGCAGCAATCGAAGGAAGCGTTCCATTCCTTAACTTCTTTGACGGATTCCGTACATCACATGAAATTCAGAAGATCGAAACTTGGGATTATGAAGATCTCAAAGAAATGTGCAACATGGATGCAGTAAAAGCATTCCGTAACCATGCATTAAATCCTAACAACCCTTCTATGCGCGGTTCACACGAAAACGGAGACGTTTTCTTCCAGCACAGAGAAGCTTGCAATAAAGTTTATCTTGACTTGCCGGAAGTTGTTAAAAAATACATGGCTAAAATCAATGCTAAACTCGGAACAAACTATGACCTTTTCAACTACTACGGAGCAAAAGATGCTGACCGCGTAATCGTTGCAATGGGTTCAATTTGTGACGTAGCAGAAGAAGTAATTGACTACCTCAACAACAAAGGTGAAAAAGTTGGACTTATCAAAGTTCGTCTCTATCGCCCATGGGTATCAGAAGCATTCCACAATGTACTTCCAAAATCAGCAAAGAAAATTGCCGTTCTCGACAGAACAAAGGAACCGGGATCTCTTGGTGAACCTCTCTACCTCGATGTTGTTACAACACTCCGCGAAGCTGGTCTTAACGACATCAAAGTTTGTGGTGGACGCTATGGACTTGGTTCAAAAGATACACCTCCAAGTTCAGTATTCGCTGTTTATACAGAACTTGCTAAAGATGCTCCAAAGAGCCGCTTTACAATCGGTATCGTTGATGATGTTACTAACCTTTCTCTTCCAGAAGTTAAACCGGCTCCTATTACAGCAGCTGCCGGAACAGTAGAATGTAAGTTCTGGGGAATTGGTGGTGACGGAACTGTAGGTGCTAACAAAGACTCTACAAAAATCATCGGTGATCACACAGATAAATATATTCAGGCTTACTTCCAGTATGACTCAAAGAAAACTGGTGGTATTACAATTTCTCACCTTCGCTTTGGTGACAAGCCTATTAAATCTCCATACTACATCAACCAGGCAGACTTCGTAGCATGTCATAACCAGTCTTACATCCTCAAAGGATACAAGATGGTACAGGATGTTAAGAAGGGAGGAACATTCCTCATCAACTGTACATGGTCAGATGAAGAACTTGATAAAAACCTTCCTGCAGAAGCAAAACGCTACATCGCAGAAAACAACATCAAACTTTACACAGTAGACGCTGTAGACATTGCAACAAAGATTGGACTTGGAAAGAGAACTTCTACAGTTCTTCAGTCTGCATTCTTTAAACTTGCAAACGTTCTTCCTGCAGAAGAAGCAATCAAATACATGAAAGAAAAGGTTGTTGCAAAATTCTCTAAGAAAGGACAGGACATCGTAGACATGAACTGTCAGGCAATTGACCAGGGTGCAGGAGCTTTACACGAAGTTGCTGTTCCAGCTTCATGGAAAGATGCTAAAGACAATGCTGCTAAACCAAAACTTGACGGCGATCCAAAAGTTGTTAAGATGGTAGAAACTCTCATGAACCCAATCGCACTCATGGATGGTGATTCACTTCCTGTATCAGCATTCAAAGACTGTGCAAACGGTCAGTTCGAACTCGGAGCTTCTGCTTACGAAAAACGCGGAACTGCAGTTATGGTTCCACAGTGGGATGCAGAAAAATGTGTTCAGTGTAACAACTGTGCATTCGTATGTTCACACGCAACAATTCGTCCTTACCTCCTTTCTGATGCAGAAATCAAAGCTGCTCCAGAAGGTCTCGTAGCTGTAGATACAAAACCAAAAGCAACTCAGTACAAATATACAATGAGCGTATCTCCACTTGACTGTATGGGATGTGGTGAATGTGTAACTGTATGTCCTACAAAAGCAATCAGCATGGTACCACAGGAAACACGTCACGCAGAACAGCCTGTATGGAACTATCTCGTTAAGAATGTTTCTAAGAAAGCTGATTCTGGAATTGCAGAAAACACAGTTAAGGGAAGTCAGTTCAACCAGCCACTCCTTGAATTCTCAGGTTCTTGTGCAGGTTGTGCAGAAACTTCTTATGCACGTCTTATCACACAGCTCTTTGGTGAAAACATGTATATTTCAAATGCAACAGGATGTTCTTCTATCTGGGGTGGTCCTGCAGCAACTTGTCCATATACAGTTAACAAAGATTCAAAGAAAGGTCCGGCTTGGGCTAACTCTTTGTTCGAAGACAACGCAGAACACGGTCTCGGTATGTACATAGGACAGAAATATATCCGTGACGGTTTAATTGCAAAATTAAATGAAATGGCTGCAGGTGACAAAGCTTCTGCAAGCCTCAAAGATGCAATTGCAAAATTTATCGAAACAAAAGATGATACAAACGGAAACGTTGAACCTGCAAAAGTTCTCATTGCAGAACTTGAAAAATGCGGATGCGAAGCTTCAAAAGAAATTCTTGAGAAGAAACAGTATCTTAATAAAAAGTCGGTATGGATCATGGGTGGAGACGGATGGGCTTACGACATCGGTTTTGGTGGTCTCGACCATGTCCTCGCATCAGGTGAAAATGTTAACGTAATGGTATTCGATACAGAAATGTATTCTAACACTGGTGGACAGGCTTCTAAGTCTTCTAACATCGGTGAAATCTGTCAGTTTGCTGCTGCCGGAAAAGAAGTTGGAAAGAAATCACTTTCTGAAATCGCTATGAGCTATGGCTATGTTTACGTAGCACAGATTGCGCTCGGTGCAAACCCTGCACAGGCTCTTAAAGTAATTCAGGAAGCAGAAGCTTACAACGGACCTTCATTGATCATCGGATATGCACCATGTGAATTACACGGTGTTAAAGGTGGTATGAACCACTGTCAGGATGAAATGAAAGCAGCTGTTGCAGCTGGTTACTGGAACCTCTTCAGCTTTAACCCTGCACTCAAGGCAGAAGGTAAGAATCCATTCACATTGACTTCTAAGCCAGGTGACGGAACATACCAGAACTTCCTTGCAAACGAAACACGTTACTCGGCACTTACACGTAAGTTCCCAGAACGCGCTGAATTCCTCTTTAAGAAGAGTGAAGACGTTGCAAAAGCACGCTATGAACACTTACAGAAGTTAGTTGAACTTTACAAATAAGTTTTTACGGGGCTGTTAAAACGGCCCTGGCTAACTGAGTTTTTGAATGATAAAGGGCCGTTCCCGAAGGTGAAAATTTGCTGATGGGAGCGGCCTTTTTTATGTCATTGCCTCAAAATTCATTGACACTAAATTATTTTAATTCTATAATTTTAATATTCTATCTCTTACCTATTAACGGAGTAAAATTCAATGGCAAACAAATTAGTTTACTTTTTCGGAAACGGAAAAGCTGAAGGTAACGCTGACATGCGTGCCGAACTCGGCGGAAAAGGTGCTAACCTTGCAGAAATGACAAACATTGGAGTTCCAGTTCCACCTGGATTCACAATTTCAACAGATGTTTGTAAGATGTTCTACGACAACAACAGAAAGTATCCAGCAGGATTAAAAGAAGCTGTTGCTGCTAACCTTGCAAAATTGGAAAAAGCTTTTGGTAAAAAGCTCGGTGATCCAAACGATCCACTTCTCGTATCAGTACGTTCAGGTGCTGCAGTATCAATGCCTGGTATGATGGATACAATCCTTAACCTTGGTCTTAACGACAAATCAGTTGAAGGACTTGCTAAAAAAACTGACAACCCACGCTTTGCATGGGATGCTTACCGTCGCTTTATTCAGATGTTCTCTGATGTAGCAATGGGAATCGATCACGACAAATTCGAAGCTATCATCGACGAAGTAAAATCACACAAAGGAAAGAAGCTCGATACAGAACTCGACACTGCAGAATTGCAGGAAATTGTACAGAAGTACAAAGTTCTTTATAGAACAGAAAAGAAAGAAGAATTCCCACAGGATCCTGTTAAACAGATGTGGGCAGCTATCGACGCTGTATTCGGTTCTTGGATGAACCCACGTGCTATTAAGTACCGTGAATTAAATTCTATCAAAGGTCTTAAAGGTACAGCTGTAACAGTTATGGCAATGGTATTCGGTAACATGGGTAACGACTCTGGTACTGGTGTATGTTTCAGCCGTAACGCATCAACTGGTGAAAACAAATTCTACGGTGAATATCTTATCAACGCTCAGGGTGAAGACGTTGTTGCAGGTATCCGTACACCAAAAGATATGTCACAGCTTGCAAAAGAAAATCCAAAGATTTATGCAGAACTCGTAAAGATCCGCAACAATCTCGAAAAACATTACCGCGATATGCAGGATATGGAATTTACTATCCAGCAGGGTAAACTTTATATGCTCCAGTGCCGCAACGGTAAACGTACAGGTGCAGCTGCTGTTAAAATGGCAGTAGACATGGTAGCAGAAAAACTCATCACAAAAGAAACAGCTATCAACCGTGTTGAACCACAGCACATCGATCAGCTTTTGCACCCGGCTTTCAACAAAGCTGCTCTTGCAAATGCAACAAAGATTGCTTCTGGTCTTAACGCTTCTCCTGGTGCTGCATGTGGACAGATTGTATTTACAGCAGCTGATGCAGAAGAATGGCACAAGAATGGAAAGAAAGTTCTTCTCGTAAGAAAAGAAACTTCTCCAGATGATATTGCCGGAATGGTTGCTTCACAGGGTATCCTTACAGCAACTGGTGGACGTACATCACACGCAGCTGTAGTAGCTCGCGGTATGGGTACTCCATGTGTATCTGGTGTTGAAGCTATTAAATTCGTAGATTCAAAAACAATTTCTATCGATGGAAAATCATTCAAAGAAGGTGATTACCTTTCTATCGATGGTACAACAGGTTATGTATATGCAGGACAGATTGCTACAGAACCAGCAACACTTTCTAAAGAACTTGAAACATTCTTAAAGTGGTGTGATGAAGTTCGCAACTCTTCTGTTCGTACTCCAGCTGTTGGTGCTAAAATCACAGGCTTTGGTGTTCGTGCAAACGGTGACCAGCCGGTTGATGCAGAAAACGCATTCAGATTCGGTGCAGAAGGTATCGGGCTTTGCCGTACAGAACATATGTTCTTTGATCCGAAAAAGCTCCCTTACTTCCAGGCTATGATCGGTTCTGATACAACAGAAATGCGCGAAAAAGCACTTGAAAAAATTCTTCCACTCCAGAAGAATGACTTTGCCGGAATCTTTAAGGCAATGAAAGGAAAACCGGTTATCATCCGCTTCCTCGATCCACCACTTCACGAATTTACTCCAAAAGACAAGAACGGTCTTAACGAAGTAGTTAACGTAATCAAAGAACTTGGTTATAAGATTGACGCTTCTACACTCGAAGCTCGCTTCGCTGACCTCCACGAATCTAACCCTATGATGGGTCACCGTGGATGCCGTCTTGCAATTACATATCCAGAAATCTTTAAGATGCAGACAGAAGCTGTAGTACTTGCAGCTATTGAATGCCAGAAATCTGGAATTAAATGTCAGCCAAATATCATGATTCCTATCGTAGGCGAACCAAACGAATTGTCTACAATCCGTGCAGAATGTGAAGAAGTTATCGCACGCGTTCAGAAAGAAAAAGGTGTTAAAGTTAATGTTAACATCGGTACAATGATTGAAATTCCACGTGCAGCTCTCCTTTCTGGTGAAATCGTTAAGAGCGCAGACTTCTACAGCTTCGGTACAAACGACCTTACACAGATGACATTCGGTTACAGCCGTGATGACGCTGCTAAGTTCCTTGATGCTTACTATACACGCAACATTCTCGAAGATGATCCATTCAAGACAATCGACCAGAATGGTGTTGGACAGCTCATTAAGATGGCTGTTAACGCAGCTCGCAGTGTAAAAGCTGACTTCCACTGTGGTATTTGTGGTGAACATGGTGGTGATCCAGAAACTATTAAGTTCTGTTATGAAGCAGGTCTTAACTATGTATCTTGTTCTCCATTCCGTGTACCTATCGCACGTCTTGCTGCAGCTCAGGCTGTACTCGCTGCAAAAGCAGCAAAGAAAGCTCCTGCTAAGAAAGCAGCTGCTAAAAAAGCAGTAGCAAAGAAAGCAACAGCAAAAAAAGCTCCTGCAAAAAAAGCAGCAGCAAAAAAAGCTCCAGCTAAAAAGGCTACAGCTAAAAAAGCACCTGCTAAGAAAGCAACTGCTAAAAAGGCTACAGCAAAAAAAGCAACTAAAAAAACTTCAAAGAAATAATTTCTTTGATTAACATTTAGTAAAAAGCCAGCCGGTTTTAATATCGACTGGCTTTTTTTAACCGACAATGTGGCAGAAATGCATGCATTATAAAAATTAAAGAACGCTTCAAATTACGGAGGCAAAAATGAAGACAGTATCAATTAAATCAGAACTTGGATCTAACGAATATCCTGGAAGAGGAATTATTCTTGGCCGTAGTGCAGACGGCTCAAAAGCTGTTGCTGCTTATTTTATCATGGGAAGAAGTGAAAACAGCAGAAACCGTGTTTTTGTAGAAGATGGCGAAGGAATAAGAACACAGGCATTTGATCCTTCTAAAATGAAAGACCCAAGCCTAATTATTTATGCACCTGTACGCGTTCTTGGAAATAAGACAATCGTAACAAACGGTGACCAGACAGATACAATTTTTGATGGAATGGACAAGCAGATGACTTTTGAACAGTCATTAAGATGCCGTGAGTTTGAACCTGATGCACCAAACTTTACACCAAGAATAAGCGGTGTAATGCATGTAGAAAACGGAACTTACAACTTTGCCCTTTCAATCCTTAAAAGTGATAACGGCGATGATGCAAGATGCAACCGTTATACTTTTGCTTACGAAAATCCTAAAGCAGGAACAGGAAGATTTATCCACACTTATATCGGTGACGGAAATCCTCTTCCAAGCTTTGAAGGTGAACCAGCTGCAGTAGAAATTAACGGAAGCATCGATGAGTTTACTGACGAAGTATGGAGCAGCCTTAACAATGACAATAAGGTTTCTCTTTTCGTGCGCTTTATAGACATTAAAACTGGAAAATACGAAACAAGAATCGTTAACAAAAATAAATGATTAAAAAGAAAATAATTTTTTTGCTGCTGGTGTTTTCGATTTTTTCGATATGCTTTGCAGCAAAAAACAATAAAAAAAATAAAACAGTTTCAGCTAACGAAAAAAAATCTGACACAGATATAAACTGGAAAGACACCGGTCGTTCTGTTCATGATGAGGTAAGTATTTTAAAGAAGGCTTATCCTCAAATTGAATTTGTAATTGACTTTGATTCAGAACAGAATGATTATACTGTAGAAGTAAAGCGGGGAAATGTTTCTAAGGTTTACTATTGGTGCGAAGGGTTGTATCTTCCAAAAGAACAGTTAGCCAATAAAGAAAAATATTACAGAGTAATTACAAATTACATCAATACTCTTCAAGATCCTGCTGAATTTTCTGAAGAGAGAATCAAGGCAATAAAACAATTCAGCTCAAAAGAAAACAGAAAAAAATCTTCTTTTTCTTCCAAATTTATTTTTGATACCATCTACGATGCAGGGAACAGAAAGCACACGGAATGGCATCTTGATCAGGTAAAATTTTTAGGAAAGTACTGCACGGTTCATGAAGATATTATTGCCCCTCTTTCCCGTGTTGAAAAATCTATTCTTGAGCTTTCAAAAACGAATGAAGATGTTAAAAGCTTTGTTGATACGCTTTATTCGTGCCAGGCATACAACTGGCGGGAAATCCGTGATGCAGGAACCAGATCTTTTCATAGTTACGGAATTGCGATAGATATTCTTCCTGTTAAATGGACTAAAAAGATTATTTACTGGGGTTTTGAAAAGAACGAAGGTAACGAAGACTGGATGCTTATCCCTGTTAAAGACCGATGGATGCCGCCGGAAAGCGTTATCAGGGCCTTTGAAAACGAGGGTTTTATATGGGGTGGATACTGGGCTGTGTGGGATAATATGCATTTTGAATACCATCCGGAACTTGTTATTGCCAGTAAAACCTTAAAAAAATAATTAATGCAAATATCGCTTTTTAGAGTTATAATTTAAAAACGCATGAAGAGAGCGTTTTTAATTCTTGTATTATTAAGTGTTTTCAGTTTATATTCTCAAGAAGTCGTAGAGTCTGGAAAAATAGTGGGCAATCCTGATAAACTCGACAAATCGTATGTTGTTTTAGACGGATACTGGGAGTACTACGATAAAAAATTTGTTGACCCGTACTTTTTTTATACAGACGGGCAGATAATGGATTTGGACATAAGGCTTTTTAACGGAAAATATGTCAAACTTCCATATAGAATTGAAAACAATGTAGGGTATGCAACATACCGATATACACTTCGAAATTTAAAACCTGGAAAAGAATACGGAATTTTTTTATATCCGAGTGTTTATACTTGTGCCGATGTTTTTGTAAACAACAAGAATGTTTATCAGTCAAATGATGTAAGCGGAAATTATAATATAAAAAAATCGAACAAATACATGCGTCTGATCAGTTTTAAAGCTGATGAAAACGGGGTAGCAGATTTAGTTTTTCATGTTGCAAACTATGAGCTTGCCTTCGGCGGAATTTTATTAATACCGAGAGTCGCAGAAGATACATACATGCAGTCATTTTTACTGCATAATATCGCGCTGGAACTTTTTGTTGTCGGAGTTTTTATAATTCTTGCAATTTATAATCTTGTGATTTTCTTCCTGAATAAAAATCAGAAGATGTATTTATGGCTTGGTGTATTAAGTTTTGTTTTAATATGCGTTGTAATTACTCTTGATTTTTCTTTGCCTGGATATTTAAGAGGTTCAATACCAAACTGGATAAATTATAAAATATCTCTTACTGCTCTTGCGTGTATAATTCCTTTTTATAATCTTTATTCAGTTAATATATATGACATTAAATTTAAGTGGAATTTTATTGTACTCATAATAGACTGGTTAAGCCCTATATTTATCATCGTTGCCCCAATAGAAATAATAAGTAAATATCTGCCTATCTGTTTTATTGTTGATTATATTATGTCAATTTATCTTTGTGTTTTAATTCTGATAAATCAAAAACCGCCAAAGTATATTTATTCTTTTAATGTATTTAATATTGTTGCAATGCTTGCAACTGCCGCATATGGATTTCTTATTTCACAGCTTAAGCCGGAAGGTAACTCAGGCTATTATCTGTTTAAAGGTGCTATCATGAGCTTTGCAATTATTCAGACGATTCTTGCCGGTGTAAAAAGAGATCTCATTGCAAAATCAAATCAGAAGGTTGTAGACAAATATGAGAGAAGGAATATGTCGTATTCCAGGTTTATTCCTAACCAGATTATAAATTATCTTCAGGTTGCTGATACAGAAGATATTAATTCTGGTGACAATACAATTTGTGATGGAATGATTCTTGTTGCACGAATACGACAGTTTAACAAGATTACTTTAATGTATTCTGCGCAGCAGATTTTTGATATTATAACCAGTTACTATAAAGTAATTTCTCCTGTAATAAGATTGAACGGAGGATTTGTTTCTAAGTATCTCGGAGATACTATTGTTGCGATATTTCCCGAAAAAAATGACTCTGTCTGCAGATGTGCAGTTGAAATTGAACGAAGGGTAGATGGTTTAAGAAAAGAATTGTCAAAGCAGAATATAAATGACTTTAGAGTTGGCATTGCAATTCATTCGGGAAAAGTTGCAGTAGGATTTATGGGTAATGATAAACGAATCGATGCGGTTTCATGTTCTGATGTTATTAAGAATACGATTGAAATTGAAGCTTTGAATATAAAACATAATTCGAGAATGTTAATTTCTGAAAGGGCTCTTAATTATTGCAGATCTTATTCGGACTGCCTGTTTGAGGGCGTAATGGATGAAATAAGAAACGAAAAAATTCTTGTGTATAAAATTGTTATGGATGAGAATATGGATTTTATTCCTGAGCTGGAAGCGGTGGAAGAGGAGTTGTAATGAAAAAACTTTATTTGTTTTTAACAGCATTATTAATTTCTTCTTTTTCTGTTTTTGCGGCAGAGGTATGGAACGGAGTAGTTCATGTTACTGACGCAGGAATTCTTGAAAAAAAATATATAAATTTAAATGGAAACTGGGAGTTTTATCCTGCCCAGGAATTTCAAAGTTTTAACCGCGAACAGTATGACATGGCGTTTATCAAAGTTCCGGGTGCATGGGAATATAATGCTAAAAAGAATTTTCAGTCGGATGTTGCATGTTATAGAATTAAGATAATGGGTTTAAAACCGAATACACGTTACGCAATTTTTTCCAGAGTCTGTCCTGCGACGGCTTCTAAATTTTTCTGTAATGGTGTTAAGGCTGGAGAATACGGAAGATATTCATCAAATGAAAAACTTGCAAAGTCTACAGAAAGGCCTGTTTATCTGTTTTTAAATTCTGACAGCATAGGAACGATTGAACTTGTAATACAGGTGTCAAGTTTTTCAAATTATAGATCGGGAATTATTTCTTCTCTACTGTTTGCAGAAGAAAATGTTATTACAAGTCATTTTGTAAAAGTGATAACCTGTACCGTAATTTTACTTGGTGCTATTCTGTTTACATGTATTATTAATTTTTCAGTATTCCTTGGTGATTTAAAAAATATTTCAAATATGATTTTTGGATTTTTACTTGTGGGACTTTTGTGTCAGCTTTTAACTTCAAATGGAAATATTCTTTCGTGGATGTTTCCTTCTATTCCTTTCTCCGTCTCTGAGGTAATTCAGTTTATTCCGTTATGGATGTCACCACAACTGTTTACTGTTTTGCTGATGCAGGATAAAGGTTATGAACAGAAAAATCCGTTTATCGATAAAATCATTTTTGGAATTTTCTCTGCGTTTGGACTTGTATTCTGTGCGTTCCCTATAAAGTACACAAATTATTTGAGTTCTGTGCTTGTAGTGGCAAACATAGTATTTTATTTTTATTCAATTTTCCGTATGTCAAGAAATTTTGTATTAAAGCAGATTAAAGAAGGAATTTATTTAGCATTTTACATTATTGTAACAACTGGATTTTTCCTTGATTTGCTTTTCCCGGAACAGGCATCCATGCTTGTAATTCTGTTCAGTGAAATCGGAATTTTAATTCTTGTAATGTTTGATGTTTTCTTTATGGCTTATACACATCAGATGATTTATCATACTACACAGAGCACGCTTAAAACACTTGAAACTGCAAACGATGCGTGTAAAAAATTTATTTCGAATGATTTTCTTGAACTTGTAAACAGAACGGAACCTGATAAAGTTAAGCTTGGTGATTATGAAAAATGTAAAATGACTATTATATATATTCAGCTTTCCATAATCGCAAGGGAAGATGCAACGGTTTTGCCAAGACATGAATTTGATACATGCAGTAAATTTATAAAGCATATTTCTGATTGTATAGAAAATGCGAATGGCTTTATTTCAAATTATCTTGGAACAGGATGTATTGCACTTTTTGCCGGTAATCCGGATGATGCGCTTTATGCTTCTAGAAACATCATGAAAGAAGTTGAACAGCTTAACGAGACTCAGATGAGAAGCGGAGAATACTGTATTTCAATCAATGCAGGTATTCATTACGGGGAAGTGATTGTCGGAATAATCGGTGAGGAATTGAGGCTTGATAATCTGGTTATCGGACTTGCAATGAATACGGCTGGAAGAATTAGTACTGTGGCTGAAAAATTTGGAATTCAGTTTCTTGTATCGAAAGATGTTCTTGACCATATAGGCGGGTTTAAAGCGTGCAATGTTAAGCCTTTCCAGAATTCAATTTTAAACGCTGAAAATGATGAAGTTATTCTTTATGAATGCAGCGATGAAAATTACCTGATTGAAGATGAAAATGAAAACATTCGTCCAGTGCTTCTTAACAGTAATGAAATTGAAAAATCCCTGTCAGCAATCTGGTAAAACTGATTGTAAAAACCCCTTGATATCGTTAAAATAAGAGAATCAAAATTAAACATGCGGCAGACAGAAATCTGACCGCAAAATAAGGCAAAATTTATGCAGAACTCTAAGAGAACGGTGACTTGCGGTGAACTCCGCAAGAGTGATGTTGGTAAGAAAGTTGTTTTAAATGGTTGGGTTGCCCGCACACGAGATTTGGGCGGTCTTTTGTTTATTCGTCTTCGCGACCGTTATGGAATTACACAGGTAATGGTTGGCGATAAAGCAAGTGATGATGTTAAAAAAATTGCTGCTTCACTTAAAAGCGAATACTGTATTGCTGTAGAGGGAATTGTTGCAGCACGTTCAGATAAAGATGTTAATGCCGATATGGCAACTGGTGAAATAGAAGTTGAAGCTACAGATATTGAAGTGTTTACAACTTCACAGGAGCTTCCTTTCTCTATCGAAGAAGTACGCCAGAAAGATGGAACTTTGGTTGTTGCAAACGAAGACCTTCGTCTTAAATACCGCTATCTTGATTTGCGCCGTGAGCCGATGCAGCACAACATCATTCTCCGTTCACAGGTTGCATTTGCGACACGCGAATATTTAACTTCTAAAGGATTTCTCGAAATCGAAACTCCTACATTCATTAAATCAACTCCAGAAGGTGCAAGAGACTATCTGGTTCCTTCACGTGTTCACCCTGGAAAATTTTATTCTCTTCCACAGAGCCCGCAGCTTTATAAACAGCTTTTGATGGTTTCTGGTTTTGATAAATATTTCCAGATTGCACGCTGCTATCGTGATGAAGATGCACGCGGTGACAGACAGCCGGAATTTACTCAGATAGATATGGAAATGTCTTTTACAAACCGCGAAGAAGTTCTTTCTATGACAGAAGGAATGATGCAGCATATTTTTAAGAAAACTTTAAATTATGATTTACCGAGCCATTTTGACCGCATTGCATGGGAAGATGCATTTGACTGGTATGGAAGTGATAAACCTGATCTTCGTTTTGACATGAAGATGCAGGATGCAGCATTTATGGCTTCTCTTGCAGACTTTAATGCGTTTAAAGCAGGTGCTGCAAATGCCGGACGTGAAATTCAGCGTCATAAGAGAAGCGGTCTTAAAGCTTTGGTTGTAAAAAATGTTGCAGATAAATACAGCAGAAAAAATATTGAAGCACTCGAAGAAGTTGCAAAGACATATAAAGCAAAGGGTCTTGCATGGATGAAAGTTAATGCAGAAGGAGTTTTTGAAGGCGGAATTTCAAAATTCTATGCAGGAAAAGAAAATGAAATCTGCTCTAAGCTTGGTGCAGAAAAGAATGACCTTTTACTTTTCGTAAGTGATGAAAACTGGCAGCTTGCATGTACAGCGCTTGGTGCTGTTCGTAAGCAGCTTGGAAAAGATTTAAATCTTTATAATCCAAATGATGAATTCCATTTTGCGTGGATTATTGACTTTCCATATTTTGCATGGAACGAAGAAGAAAATCACTGGGAAACAGAACACCATATGTTTACTCTTCCGCAGAAACAGTACTGGGATACACTCGAGTCTGATCCGGGAGCTGTAAAAGGTGATTTGTATGACCTTGTATTAAACGGTTACGAGCTTGCTTCAGGTTCTATGCGTATTAATGACCCTGCTTTACAGGAACGCATTTTTGAAATTGTCGGATACAGCCGCGAGCGTGCAGAAAAAGCATTCGGATTTCTTGTTCAGGCATTTAAGTTTGGTGCGCCGCCACACGGTGGTATTGCGCCAGGTCTTGACCGCCTCGTAATGCTTATGTGTCACGAAGAATCTATTCACGAAGTCATCGCATTCCCGAAGAACAACCTGGCAATGTCGCCGATGGATGACTGTCCGTCATTTGTTGACGAGAAACAACTTGATGAACTTCATATAAAGTGTGTTGATATAGAAAAATAGGTGAGACGGCAGACGGCGAAACAATATTTAACTGCAGATATAAAGGCGGCTTGGATTACCAGGCTGCCTTTTTTTGTTATACGCAAAATTTAATGAAAAACTGATGATAGTATAGTATAATGTTCAACTGGAGATATTAAATATGAAAAAAGTTTTACTATCATTCATTTTTGCGGTGCTGGCGGCGATGTGCGTGTATGCACAGGAGTTTGTTTTCCCACCTGAGTTAAACTGGTGGATAGACGAAATTAAAAAGGTTGATTCTTCTGTGAGCGTCGAAAAATTTAAGTTTGAAAATGAGAACTTTATTTATAAGGATGATCGCCCGGTTTCTTTTAAAAATAAATTGTATCCGGTTTTTAAAAAATGGAATTTTTACGGTGATCGTTTTGCTTATAATGATATCTACGCTAAGCTTTATAAAGAAAAGTCTGGGAAGTATTCAATTTCGACAGATGTAGATTCTGTATTTGGAATTTTTGACAGAAAAGAAAATCTTTTGTTTGAACAGTTTTTTGGTTCTCCTTCGTGGATAAATTCATTCTGCTGGGTAACTGATTCTCGCCTTGTATCAGTTGGTGTAACTATACTTCCGACGCAACTTAGCAATGATAATTTTTTAAGTGTTGCGTTTACGATTTATGATTATCGGATAGAGAATGCAAAAATGACAGTCAGAGAATATCAATATACCGTAACCATAAAAAGAACAGACTGGGGAAAATTAAAACTCAACTGGTTTGAACAGCGCAGTGATTATTTTGAAAGTGATAAGGAATAAAATTCGGTGCATAAGATGAAGTCAGATAAAATCGTAATCTACCCGAACGTACTGAATTTTATGAATATAGGTGCTGTTTTTATGGGAACAGCTTCTTTGTTTTTATTTTTTATTTCACTTACGGGCATTAAGTTTTATGACGATGAAAGATATTCTGGGATAGCCCTTTTATGTCTTATTATGGGTATTCTTTTTCTCGGATCTCCTCTTGGAAAGAAAATTACAATTTCAGGAAATATTGTAGAATACCGGAACTGGTTTTTCTTTAATTCTAAAATTCAAGTTACAGAAGAGACGAAAATTAAAATGGGCTGTTATTATCCTAAATGGGGAGGACAGAGTACTTTGATTTGGAAAATAAGCAATAAACGTGGAAAAGAAAAAATTAAAATAGATGCATGGTATTTTAATTATAAAAAAGTGAATGAAGAATTAAGTAAGTTTACCGGTTATAAAATTGAATATTCACTTGCTGAAATTAAATTTTAAAATGTGATATAATTCAGTTTGTTTTTAAGGAGGCGAAAATGCCACACATAGCAATTAAGATGTATCCTGGTCGTGACGAAGCGACAAAGAAAAGACTTGCAGATGCAATTTTAGAAACTGCAAGTAAAGAACTTGCACGCGGGAAAGAACATTTTTCTGTGAGCATCGAAGATGTTCCGCAGGATGAATGGAAAGAAAAGGTTTACGACAAAGTAAAGACTGACTCAAATACAATTATCCAGCCTGGATATGAAATGTAATAAAAATCACGGGTACGGCACTGGAGCTTGTGCAGACGGGAATGACAAATTCCGCACAGACGGTTTTCCTGCAGTTAATCTTAAGATAATGCAGGATAAAAAGGCGTTCTGCTTTGGACTTGATGCCGTACTTCTTTCTGACTTTGCTGTCATTAAGAAAAATGAATGCGCAGTTGATTTAGGAACAGGAAGCGGAATAATTCCTCTGATACTTTCAAGGACAAGCGCCTCTGTAAAAAACGAAACAGATAAATTTACTGCGCTTGAAATTCAAAAGGAACAGGCAGAGCTTGCAAAAAAGAATGTTGCACTTAACAATCTTGAAGATAAAATTAAAGTTGTTGAAGGTGACATTAAAAACGTAAAGAAGTTATTTAAACCGCAGAGCTTTGATGTTGTAACTTCTAATCCGCCGTATGCAGTTTTTACCGGTGACGCAGTGTCGGATGATGCAGCTGCTTCCGGCTGTGAAAAATCAAATTGCACGGTGTCTGCTAAGGCAATTGCACGGCAGGAAATTTTATGCACGCTTGAAGATGTGATAAAAGCCGCTTCATATATTTTAAAACCTAAAGGGCGCTTTTATATGATTCACCGGCCTGAACGGCTGGAAGAAATTTTTATCTCATTAAATAAATTCAACTTAAAGGCAAAAAGAATGAAAATTGTGATGCCGTTTATTGACAGTGCACCGACTATGGTTTTGATTGAAGCTGTAAAAGATGCAAAATGTGGTGTTAAGCTTGAAAAGCCACTTATAGTATATAAAGAAAAAGGCCAATACTCAGAAGAAGTATCGGCCCTGTATAAAAAACTGAGTGGTTAAATTACCATGTTTTATCAAGATATGCAAAGCGTGCAGTGAGCCATGTCTTTAAGCGGTCGGCTGCCTTCTGCTGGTTTTTGCACGAAGCAGATGCCTTGCAGAGCTCGTTTCCGATGAGGGCATTTTTTCCGATGTTTTTCCAGACCTTCTGATCTGCTGCAAAGTTTGTCTGATAACTTGTGGTTATAAAATCGATGTTGGCAAGAATTTTGTCGAGAGGTTTATTTGCCTGGAATGCATGCCACTTATCCTTTACAGCGTTCTGGAACCAGTCACAGTTTACAAAAACCATCATCCATGGATTGCAGTAAATCTGTTCCTTGTGGTTTACATCCCACTGTTTAACTGCAGCATAAAGTCCGTTGCCGTCTGCGCAGAAATTTTTGTTTCCCATTGTTGAGTCAAAATCCCACGGTGCTTCGAAGTGGATTTTTTTATCTCCCTTTGCTCCAAAGTCTGCTGTCATGTAAAAGCTTGAATAATACAAGTCCGGGTCACATACAAGCTCAGAAAGAATGTATGCTGTTATAAGAGAGTTCATGTCGATGACTTTTGAAATACATGTATAAGCATTTGGTGCCTTAGATTTTACAAGTTTTGTATATGTAGGATCAAACTCTAAAAGATTGTTGTTGTAAGCTGCTTCATAACAGATTTTCCAAACGTTGTTCAGATAATTAGAAACAAAAGTTTTCTGTGCATCATTTGTAATTTTACTTTTGATTGTGTATCCGACTTTTTCCGGAGGGTTAACTGATTCTCCGTTTATGTCTGTAACAGGGTTTTCATATTTAATTGTAAAATTATCTTTTTCTACATAGTGGTAGTAGTCGTATTCAATTAAATAACCGATGTCTGTTCCCTTATAACCTTTAGCAGGCTGAGTGATGTTGATTCTGTCCTTTGCAACTTCCTGAAGCTCTGCAATGACATACACACCAAAGTATTTGCTGTTGATGTAAACTTCTGCGATATTAAAATCACTTACATAACCTGAGCAGAGCATTTTTGCAATGTAAAGTCCTGTTATGTCGCGTGAAAATGACCAGTCCTTGTAAGAAGTTAAAAGAACCCAGTCTCTGTTTTTTGCGTTTGAATTCATTCCGAGAAGAGACTGCTCTTCGTTAAAACGGATGCGTAAAGGCTTTTTGTCGTAGGTTGTAGTCCAGTTTCCGCGTACTTTAACCTTAGCGTCTGCATTTGAAATTGCTTCGTTTTTTTCACTGTCAATTACAGTTACAGAACATTCCTCGTAAAAAGGTGCAGGATCTGACCTTTCGTCGCCCCATGTTGCACGTGCTTCTGTTACAAGCTTTGCTACAGGCTTTGTTGCAAAATCGCTTGAGCCGCTTTTTGATGTAATTTTAATTACTGGAATTGAAGGGCCAAGCCCCGGTTTGAAATTTGGATCTGCTTTTTTAACCTGTGCAAAAAAAGTACAAAGTACCGAGCAGAATAAAACAAAAGAAATGACAGTTTTTTTCATGAACTATCTCCTTAATTATAAGAAATAAGTTTTTACATTGTAACACAGAAATTTGCATATGAAAAGAAAAACCTATACAATATAAGTTGTAGAAGTTAAAATGAGCATAAAGAAAAACAAGAAGAACCTATACGATATATGCCGCAAAAGTTAAGATGAACATAAGGAAAAACAGAATTGGCCATCGAAATCTTTAACCGCGTCGAACTAAAATACATTCTCACACAGGATGACGTTGATAATCTCATTCCGCTTTTGAGCGAGAAGATGAAAAGCGATGCATATAACCCGGACGGAAAAACTTATCCGGTTTCGAACATTTATTTTGACACCGATTCTGACGAGCTTATAATAAAGAGTCTTGAAAAGCCTGTTTATAAAGAAAAGCTCCGTTTAAGAAGTTACGGACAGGTAAAGGATAAAAATGAAACTGTTTTTCTTGAAATTAAAAAAAAGTTTGACGGTGTTGTTTATAAAAGAAGAAGTCTTTTTACACTCGAAACTGCAAGACAGTTTTTAAAAGACGGAACTGTTCCTGACAATGATATGGTAAACCGCCAGGTGCTTTTTGAAATTAAAGATTTGATGAAGCGCTATGATTTAAAACCAAAGGTTTATATTTCTTATGACAGGCTTGCGTTTTTCGGTAAAGAGGATGATGACTTTAGGTTGACGCTTGATAAAAATATTTTAACACGCCGTGAGGATCTTTTTTTAGATTCACCGGTTTACGGGAACAGTCTTTTAAAAGAAGGTGAATGGTTAATGGAAGCAAAGGCTTTCAAAACATTTCCACTTTGGTTTGCACAGTTTCTTTCTAAAAGAAAAATATACAATACTTCGTTTTCTAAATACGGAAGCGAATACAGAAATCATAAACAATAAAAATGGAGAAATACATGGGAAACTTTTTTAGATTTGGTGAACAGGACGCGGCAATCCTTACAAACATGCTTTACGGGCTTGCCGCCGGTATTTTAATTTCTTTGGGATACTGCATTTCGCAGAAAAGAAAATCTTATTCGCAGAGTGTAGTAGCTACGATTTTACTTTTACCGATTGTCGTTGCTGTAGTTATTCCGCTTATAGCAACAGATTTAAAGAAAGCGCTTTCTCTTGCCGGAATTTTTGCACTTGTAAGGTTCAGGTCGGTGCCGGGAGAAGCAAAAGATATCTTCTATATATTCTTTACTCTTACTGTTGGAGTGGCAATTGCACTCGGTTATTACATAATCGGTTTTTCTCTTTTAATAATTGTTACTGTTTTCTATATAATCATGTGCCGCGGAATAAAATTTTCTGAAGATCAGATTTTGCGAATTACGATTCCAGAAGACATGAACTACAACGGAGCCTTTGATGATGTTTTTGAAAAATATCTTACAAAGTCAGAGCTTACAGATGTTAAAACTTCAAATATGGGAACTCTTTTTACAATCAGCTACAGCATTCATTTAAAAGATGAATCTAAAGTAAAGGAAATGATTGATGAGTTAAGAACCAGAAACGGAAACCTTACTGTAGTAGTTCAGATGGATCCGCAGATGTTCATGAAGCTTTAGGAGGAATGTTATGAAAATTGAATTAAAAAAATATACCGATAAAAGTAAACAGGATTTGATGAACCTGTGTAATGCAGTTGACAGAAAATATCTTAGTGAAAGGCTTCCTCATCCATATACAGAAGCAAGCGCTGACTGGTGGATTAACATGCTTAAAGAAAATGATGGTAAAGAAGGTGTTTGGCGTGGGATTTATGTTGATGGTAAGCTTGCTGGAAACATTTCTGTTGAAAAAAAGAGTGATGTTTATAAAAAGGACAGTGAGATAGGTTATTTTCTTTTAACTGAATACTGGTCAAAAGGAATTATGACAGAGGCTGCGAAACAGATATGTGCTCTTGCTTTTGAACAGCTTGATATTATAAGAATAACAGGACTTTACTATGAGCCTAATGTTGGCTCAAAACGTGTGATGGAAAAAACAGGATTTAAACTTGAGGGTAAAAAAATAAACGGCGTTGTCAAAGGCGATGAAGTTTATAACCTCTGCATAATGGGATTGTTAAAAGAGGAATTCAAGTTATAATTCAATTCCGTTTTATAAAAAAGATTGAATATTCAAATTTCAGGAATGCTGCTCTCGGATTAAAGCATTGATATCACAAAAGAAATCGGAGAAAATTAAAATCCAAACAGATTTTTATGATTCAACAATCTTTACCATGTAGTCAACTGTTCGTTTTCCACACTCGCCGATGTACTGCCATCCTTCTGATCGGGCATCTGCACGTGCCTGTTTAAGTTCAGGGCTGTCCGAAGCATTTAAGATAACATCTTTGATGTTTGCAAAATCTTTTTCTTCAAGCTTAATTCCTATCTTTTTGATTGTCTTAAACTGCCAGATTTCGTGGTCAACATCATAAGCATCATATGGAGTAAGATCCATTTCTGCATTTGCATATATAACAGGTTTGTCGCGGAGAAATGTGTAGTCCCAGATGATTCCTGAAAAATCTGTTATCATGATGTCTGCTCGCTTCAGGGATTGAAGGTTATCACGGTTTGTATCCCATTCAACATTGCTGCAGTCTTTGTATTTTTCTTCGAGTGAATCGAGTATGTCTTTTTCACTTACTTTTGATTGAGGATGAGGACGGATTATAATGTGGAATCCTGTTTTTACGAGAGGATCTAAAAGTTTTTCTCCATAGAGAGCAAGAAGTCCTGATTTTCCCCATGTAGGTGAAAGAAGAACTGTAAATTTGTGATTTTCTTCTTCTGGAATTTTTTCAATCCAGGTTTTGTAAACATCAAGATAAGAGCAGCCGACAGTAACGAGATCTTTTTCAGGAAGGCCCCTCTTTTTTTCAAGAAGTCGGACATCTTCGTGTTGATAATCACCTGTACACAAAATTGAATCAAAATAATCAATTCCGAAAAGACGGTAAGTTGTTGCGTCACTTGCTGCATGGAGTATGTGTGAATAGTGTTTTACGTTTTTACTTCTCTTTAACTGGTAAACCTGAATTCCAGGTGTAGTCATAAGAACAAATCCAGCAGAAAGCATGTTTAGTTTTGCAAATGCACGGTTGCCGGATCCGATGGCTTCCGGATGAACGAAATTATATTTTTCATTAAATACAGGATCGCTTTCATCTGCAACATAGTATGTAACATCAATCTTTCTGTTTTCAAATTCATCAAGGATGGTTTTAAAAACACACCAGTATCTTTTGTCTTCGCAGTAAATTACATAAGGTTTATAAGATTTATCGGCTGTAACATCTTTTCCGCCTGAAAAGAAAACTTTAAGTTTGAGCCAGGCTGCTTTAGCAAGAAAGAACAGCGTTGTAACAGCACCGATGAAAATCGTAAAGAGCATGCTTCCTGTTCCCGGGTCAATATAAAGAAAAGACATTAAAAAACCTCCGGATGTCATAATATACTATTATAACATTTTATTTGAGACTTGGTACATTAGAAAATGGTAAAAAATGAACTTGTATAGGCTATAATTCGTAATTTTCGCCGTATTTACTGATTGTAATATCTTTAAAGCCGTTTTCAACAAGATAATTCTGAAGATATTCCTGAGCGTCCGTTTCTCCGTGTACAAGGAATATTCTCTTAAGCTTACTTGTATCGATAGCCTTTAACCATTCAAGAATTTCTTCATAATCTGCATGAGCACTGAATGCATTTATTTTCTGAACTTTTGCATTGACCTTGTACCATGCATCCATAATATGAACTTCTTTTTCACCGTCAAGAATTCGCCGGCCTAAAGTATTTTCTGCCATGTAGCCGACAATCAGAATTGTATTTCTTTCATCCTGAATGTTGTTTGCAAGGTGATGAAGAATTCGTCCTGCTTCACACATTCCGTCTGCACTTATGATAATCATCGGACCAGGTTTCTCATTGAGAGCTTTTGATTCTTCAACACTTGTTACGAAAGTGAGGTCACCGAATCCGAATGGGTTTTTATGATGCTTTAAGAAAGCTTCTGTAACACTTGCATCATAGCATTCCGGATGTACGCGGAAAATACTGGTTGCATTTGAAGCCATAGGTGAATCAACGTAAATTGGAATCGAAGGAATCTGACGCTGGTCAACGAGAAGATGCAGGTAATAAATTATTTCCTGTGTTCTTTCGATTGCAAATGAAGGAATTATAATCTTTCCTTTTTTCTGAATTGCTTCCCGGACAATCTGTTTGATTTCTCCGAGCGCGATGTCTGTCGGTTCATGGAGTCTGTTTCCGTATGTACTTTCAAGAACGATGTAATCTGGTGCAGGAACTTCTGTCGATGGATTTCTTACAATCGGTTTGTCCTTGCGTCCAAGGTCGCCGGTAAAAAGAATTCTTACGTCATCTTTTCCCGGCTGTCTTATGTTAATGTCTGCAAAGGCTGAACCTAAAATATGTCCTGCATCGAAAAATTCAAGCTGAACTTCAGGACCTATATAAAGAGGTCTGTTGTAAGAAAGAGTTACAATCTGATTTGCAGCTTTTACGCAGTCTTCTTCATCAAAAATAGGAACCCAGTTAAACTTCTCGCCTTTTTTCTTTGCCTGTTTTCTTAAATATTCAGCATCGCGGGACTGAATTCTTGCACTGTCCATCATTATAAGCGAAGCAAGATCGCGGGTTGCCGGTGTTGAATAAATATTTCCTTTAAAACCTTTCTTTACAAGAACTGGAAGTAGACCACAGTGATCAAAATGTCCATGAGTTAAAATTACTGATTCAAGTTTATCAGGAGGAAAATCAAAGTTTCTGTTTTTGTCATCTGATTCTTTTCGTTTACCCTGAAAAGCTCCGCAGTCAATCATATAGCAGTGTCCGTTGATTTCCAGGATATGTTTTGAGCCTGTAACTTCCTGTGCTGCTCCAAGTGAATAAAAAGTAATAGCCATAATAAACTCCGTAAAAAAAGCTACTTATATTTTAACCTCTATTTTATGATTTATCAAATTAATATTTTATGTTAAAATTGACATGTGGATAAAGCAAAACTGAGAAAATTCAGGGTAAAACCAAATGCAAAAACTCTGGCCGCAAGAAAACTTAGAACAATTCTTATCAGCCGATTGTTTATAGTTGCCTTTCTTATTCTTATTCAGTTTTTAATTTTTCTTTTGTTTACGATAATCCTTCAGTCTAACATGGAGTATTTTTTTGAAGTGAGTGCTGCAGTTTCTGCTTTGTTCCTTTTGTATCTTGTTAATACTCCCGGTAAAAATGAATTTAAAATAGCCTGGATTCTTCCTGTAGTAATAGCACCTGTTTTTGGAATTTCACTTTATTTTATGTATAAATACAATCAGGGAGGAATTCATTTAAAGCAGAGATTAAGAAAACTGCGTGCTGACACAAAAGAATATATACCGTCAAAGCGTGATGCACGTGCTGTCGCTGAGTATTTTCCAGAAGTAAAGGATATTGCTTATTATCTTTACAGTTTTGGTGATGCGACAGGTTATCTTGATTCTGAGACAGAATATTTTTCATGTGGCGAAGATTTTTTTGCAGATCTTATTGATGAATTAAAAAAAGCTGAAAAATATATTTTTATTGAATTTTTTATTGTTGAACCTTGTCAGATTCTTGATAAGCTTTTACAAATTCTTTCTAAAAAAGCAAAAGATGGTGTTGATGTAAGAATTCTTTTTGACAGCATAGGTTCTGTTGCTTTATCAAGTGCAATGGAAAAGGATTATTTTAAATCATTTGGAATTCAATCGAAAATCTGGTTAAAATTTATTCCGGTTTTTAACACGGGACTTAACAATCGTGATCATAGAAAAATTATTTCTATTGACGGAAAGGTAAGTTATACCGGCGGAGTAAATATTACTGATGAATATGCTAATATTCATTCAAAGAGATTTGCGTACTGGAAAGATGCAGGAATAAAAATTACAGGACCTGCATCACGAACATTTACATTAATGTTCCTTGAAATGTGGAATGCACAGAATAAAGAAAATGTTCCGTGTGAAAATTTTGATAACTATGTTTCCAAGGAAACAAAGTTATATCTTGATAATCATACAGGGAAAGGAAAAGCGGGCTTTGTAATTCCATATGGTGATGATGCTTATAATGGTGCTGATATTGGTGAAAATGTTTACCGATATATTCTTCAGAAGTCGGCAAAGCGTGTTTCGATAATGACACCTTATGTTATTATCGACGGTTCGATGATGGACGCCCTTATTTTTACTGCAAGTCGTGGTGTCAGTGTTGAATTGATTGTTCCGCAATATTATGATCACTTTGTTTCATTTTGTGTAGGAAGAACTTATATAAAAAACCTTGTTGAAAATGGAGTTAAGGTTTATGCCTATCAGACAGGATTTATTCATTCTAAGGTTTTTCTTGCTGATGATAAAATCGGTGCAGTCGGTTCGATAAATCTTGATTACAGAAGCTTCTATCATCATTTTGAGTGCGGAACTTTTCTTTACCGAACAAGATCAATCAAAGAAGCTCAGAAAGATTTTGACAGAACAAAACTTGAGTGTAAAGAAATTACTGTAGACAATTATAAAAAGATTCCGTGGTATGTGAGAACAACCGGCTGGATTTTCAGAATCTTCGGGCCACTGATGTAAAGCGAGCGTAGATTTCGTTTCCGGTATCAAATGGACTTGTACCGCGCGCCACGAGTTTTCTTTGAAAACTTACCGTACATCACATTTTAACGTATGTCTTGCCGCTGCCACCGTCTTCTGGTGGTGCAAAATGAAAATCAATTACTCCAGGATAATTTGACAGATAATCTGTAACCGCCTGCTGTAATGCACCTGTCCCTTTTCCATGAATGACGGAGAATTCGTGAAAGTTCTGCATTGCACATAAGTCAAGCTGACGTTCAAGAATTTTTAATGCTTCTTCAACACGCATGCCGAGAAGCCTGAGTTCGAAAACCGGATGATCCGAAGGGATTCCCGAAAGGGATGGAGCAAAAGTTGAGAACTTTGATTCAACATCGTCTTTTGTTGCGAGGTCAATCGAAATACTTGGTTTGTACGGTTCTGAAGATTTTTGTACAGGAGTAAGGTCGCCTTCTTTTACCGACATTTTTATGTTTCCAAACTGAACTGTCCACATTCCGTTTTTATCTTTTTTAACCAGAGTCCCGCGTGTTTTTGAATTTCCCGTGATGACTTCCATTCCAGGTTTTAATTCTGGTTTTAAATTATTTTGAATTTTATCTGCTTCGGATTTTTTTTGTTTTTTATCGTATTTGTTAAGATTTCTTTCTTCTGCTTCAAGAATTTTTGTATGTGTATCAATCGAAGAGGTTAAGTCGCTGATAAAATCTTTTACTGCGAGAGTTTTTTCACGTGTAATTTCGCCTTCTTTTAATTCTCTTACAAGATTTTCAAGTTTTTTTCTGCTCTCTTTTAAGAATGCAAGTTCCTTTTTGTTTTCTGCAACTTTTAAATCATGTTCACGGCGTTTGATGTTCTGTTCTTTGTTTGAAGTTTTTTCTACACGTCGGTTTATATGTTCTTCTTTTTCTTTAAATGACTGAATTAATTTATCGGCCTCTGCATGTTTTGCATTGAGCCCTTTGATGAGGGCAGAAACGTCTGCCTGTTCTGTATTGATGTAGCTTTTTGCTTTTTCGATTGCTTTAACAGGAAGTCCGTTTTTTTCTGCTATGTCCAGAGCGTGACTTTCTCCTGGAACTCCCATTATGAGTCTGTAAGTCGGAGTCATCGTATCGCTGTTAAATTCTACGCTTGCATTTACGCAGAAAGGATTTGTGTAACCGTAATTTTTCAGAACTCCGTGATGCGTAGTTACTAGAACAAATGAACCTCTTTCAATCAGAAGATCTAAAGTTGCCATTGCAATTGCAGAACCTTCCTGAGGATCTGTTCCACTTCCAAGTTCATCCAGTAAAACAAGAGAATTTTCTGAAGCTTCGTTTAGGGCTTGCGCAATGTTTTTCATATGCCCGCTGAATGTAGAAAGTGACTGATCGAGAGACTGCTCGTCACCGATATCGCAGAAAATGTCCTTGAAAACCGGGAGTCTTGTTCCTTCAAGAGCAGGAACTGGAAAGCCAGTCTGGTTGAGAAGACATAACAGAGCAAATGTTTTTAAAGTTACTGTTTTACCGCCTGTGTTAGGTCCTGTGATAATCAGAACATTTTTTCCTGTCATAAATCGTATATCAATTGGAACAGCTTTTTCTCCGAGAAGCGGATGACGTGCGCCAAGCAGTAACGGTGGTTCAAGCTGCTGTTTATCATCAGGAGCTTTAGGATTAAAACAGTTTAATGCATAATTGCAGCTATGATCTTTTCCCCATTTTGCTGCGGCACAGGTTGTGTCGAGTAAAAGCATCTGTGGAAGGTTGTTCATAAAACTTTCTCTATATTCAGCAAGACGGGATGTTGCATCGAGAAGAATCTTTTTTATTTCTTCGTTAAGCTGATATTCAGCTTGAATCAAGTCATTGTTTCGTTTTACGACATCTTCTGGTTCTATATAGACTGTATGACCTGTCTGAGATACTTCATGTATAATTCCCTTGATGATGTTTTTTTGGCTTGCCTTAACTGCAAGAACCTGTCTGTTTGCTCTTAAAGCTGGAACGGTTGATTCAAGTGCAGAAGAAAGTGAAGAATCTATTGTGTATTTATGAATAAGGGAATCGATTTCGGTTTTTATTTTAGCGATGTTCTGTTTTATATCACGAATCGTGGGAAGGTCTTTTAATTCTCCATCTTTTGTTAAGATTGAAAAAATAATTTTTGATGCTTCTGAAAGATCCGGCATCTTTGAAACTAATTCCGGTAATTTTTTTAAATTGAGTGTCGTTGAATTTGCTTTTATTGCATCAGTGATTTTTTTTTGAGAAAGACAGAAAAGACCAAGCGCATAAAGTTCATCCAAATCAAGGGAAGCGCCGGTTGTTTTTAAAATCTGGAAAAGCGGATTAATCATTGGCCATGACGAAATTGAAATCTGATTTGATGAATTGAGACATGTATTCCATTCACGGCTGAGATTTTTAAGCGAATCGATTTTACGGAAATCTGTAAGCGGTTCGCGGGTGAGAAGTTCTTCTTTTCCTTCCTGACTTACTGCATAACCTGAGACGGTTTCTTTTATTCTATAATAATCTAATTCTGTTAAAGTTCTGGTATTCATAAAAAAAATGGCGGGGTTTTATAAATTCAACCCGAAATCCTCAAAAACTGGAACAGATTATAACATATAAAGTGTTTAAAAAATAGGACTTGTTGCTCAAAAAAGGATTTTTTGGTATATTTTTGTGTAGATAAAATGAGAGTTAGAAAATATACAAAACGTATTACAATATTATTAAGTATCCTCGCTATATTTGCCTGTTGTTGCCGTTCTACAAAGCAGGAAGATCTCACTCTGCTTGAAGTGCAGGAACTTCATATCGACAAAGAAGATAACGAGTTCTGTTTGTATGAAAATATTTCACTTGAAAATACAAATGTTGAAGACAGATATATCTTTTTCAGACTCTACGAACCTTATTACAGAAATCCATTTTGTGTTGAAAATATTCTCAAAAGCTGCATCATGTCGATTGATGTAAATCCAACTGCTGCAAGTCATTCTGCAATCGGTTTTGATTTGAATGACTGTTTTTATGGACTTACTACTGCCGGTAAAAAGGATTTAAAACCGGAATCATGTACCGATACTCTTTCGAACGGGTATATGAAAAAATGTGACAAGTATAAATCAGTTCAGATTACTTATGCGATAAAGGTTACTGAAGCTGAATATGAAAAGGCAAAAAAACTTGTTCAGGATTTTTTTGACAATCCAAAAACTAAATACAGCGTTCTCCAGAATTTTGCCATCGCAGGCTATGGCTTGAAGCGAGCAATGTTTACTTCTCCAGACAAAAAGCAGTTTGCACAGATTCCTAATAAAAGACCGGAAGATACTTTTGCACAGGACAGATATGATTTTGTGTGTTCAACTTTTATAGCTTATGTACTTGCAAATTCCGTTGATAGTGTAAAGCAGTTCTTTATAGAAAAAGGAATTGATTCTAATTATGTTCTCCCTTCCGATCTGGAACACATTCCTGGGGCAATCAGATTGTTTAAATCTACATGGGTGGATTATAATGTTGCGGCAAAAACATATTGCTCAGTTTATTCGGTTTTAACACCTTTTTATAAGGAATATCTCGCAACAGAATAAAATCTGTTCAAAAAAAATTGCAAATCATTCTTAATATGTTATACTAGACTGAATGGGACTTGGTAATAACGGAAATTCAGTAATTAAAGAAATTATCTCTGAAAATATAAAGAAAAGCGAAACTGTATTTGTTTTTCCGACTCAGATTTGTGCTACAATGTGGGCTGACAAGACTATTGAGTTTAGTGGAGTGTCTGCAGTTGCTCTTGAAAGGTTTATTGCCTGGGACCAGTTTAAGGGAAGTTCAATAAAAAGCAGGCAGAAGGATAGATCATCTATTCCTTCCATCATGAGAAATATTTTTGCAGAAAATATTATTAAACAGAATTCTCAAAAGCCATTTTTAAAAAGAATTGTAATGCCTGAATATGCAAAGACAGCGTCTCGGTTTTCTTCGTGGATTTCTTCTATACTTCCTTCGCTTTTAATGTGGAAAAAACATCTTGAAAAAAATAAAATAACTCCAGATGACGAAGATCATGATTATCTTGAACTTTATAACCGGTATAAAGAATTCCTTGATAAAAATAATCTTTTTGATCCTGCATGGGAAACTCCGCCTTTTGATTCTGATGGGAAAAAATATTTTATTTTCTTTCCAGGAATTCTCATGGACTATTCAGAATACAGAGAGCTTCTTGAAAGTACGGATGATATTGTTATTGTAAATATTCCTGAACAGGCATTAAGTCAAAAACCGGGTGCGCATTATTACAAAGATACCCGGGTTGAACTTCGTGAAGCAGTAAATTATCTCCGTGATAAATATGAAAATGATAAAATCGGTTGGGATAAAATGGCTGTGGCTGTTCCTGATTTAGAAACATATGGTCCTTATCTTCAGAGGGATTTTGATATTTACGAAATTCCTTATGCAATAAAAAAAGGTAAGCCGCTTTCTTCTTCTGGATCAGGCAGACTTTTCAGGCAGATTTTAAATTGCTCGACTGATCATTTTTCTTTTGAATCTTTAAAAGGGCTTTTGTTTAATAAAGAGCTTCCGTGGAAAGATGAGGCAGGAAATAATAATCTTATAATTTTCGGACAGGAAAATAACTGTCTTTGTTCTTTTGAATACGAAGGAAAAAGAATTGATGTATGGGAAGAGTCATTTGAAGCTCCGTTAAAAGAAAAACCTTCTGTTCATGAAAAAATTTATTACAGAAATTTAAAACAGAAAATAAATGCACTTACTTCTTCAAAAACATTTGCAGAGATAAGAACAGGTTACTTTGCTTTTCGCGAAGAGTTTTTTGATTTTAATAAAGAAACTTTTTCTGAACAGAATGACAAAATTTTGAGCCGATGTATTTCTGAGCTTGGTTCCCTTATTGATCTTGAAGAAAAATATAAGGAAACTGGAGTGTTTGATTTAAATAATCCATTTGAATTTTTCTGTAATTACCTTGATGATAAAATGTATGTTCCTAAAAATGCAGAAAGGGGAGTTCAGATTCTTCCTTATAAAACTGCTGCATGTGCTCCATTTGATATACACGTAGTAGTTGATGCTTCGCAGGCAGCTGTATCAGTTGTTTATAAGCAGCTTACATTTTTGAGAGATGATAAGAGAAAGAAACTTGGATTTACGGAAGATTCTAATATTACGCAGAAATTCATCGCGCTTTATGATATGCTGTCAGAAAAAGAAACTGTGTTTACATGTTCCGGAAAGACGATTTCTGCTTATGGATTTACAAACAGTTATCTTACGGAAAAAGATCATAATCCAGGAAAGCAGTTTGCTGATGAAACTTTTATAAAAGCAGACTCTTATCTTGCAGAAAGAAAATCGTTTTTGTTTAAAGATGGTGAAGATTTTCCTCAGAGGGTTTTTGATTCTGAAAAAAAAGGTTTTTACAACTGGAAAAACTCTTTTGCAGGAAAAGAAAGCTCTCCGGAGAAACTGGATGAAATTCTTGATGAAAGAATTAACAGGTATTTTAAGATTGATGACAAAGTAAAAATTTCTTCAACCGCAATGTCGGTTTTTTTTGGCTGTCCGCGTGCTTTTATGATGAATAAGATTCTCTATGTCAAAGAGATGAACGATGAAGCAGAGCTGATTGGTGTATTTACAGAAGGAAAGCATAATCATAAAATCCTTGAGCTTTTCTGCAAGGCTTTGAAAAATGAAAACCTTGCTCTCTGTTATAATCCTGAAACAGACGATATTCCAGAAAAACATAAAACGCTTCTTGATAAGGCGATTCATGATGCAGAAGAAGCTGCAGAAGAAAGTTATCTTGCAGGACAGATATTAAAAACTGAACGATCAAAGTTTAAAAAGACGATTCTTGAGTGTGTAAAAAAATTTTCACAGATTTTTAATGGATTTTCTCCTTTTGAAAATGAAGTGAATTATGTTTATGAGGCATCTGAAGGCGATTATGTAATAGACGGAAACATTGACTGTATTTTAAAATCTCCTGCTGGTGAATTTATTCTGATTGATTTTAAAAATACAAAATCATCGTTTCCGAAGACGCCTTATTATTCAGAAGACAATATTTATCCTAATACGCAACTTCCGTTTTATAAATTGATCGTGGAAAATGGTTATAGAAAAGATACGGGTAGTAAAATAGATAAAATATCTGCATGTATGTTCTATTCGATAAAAGGCAATGATAAAAAGGTTCTTTATTCAGATGTAAGTTATTTATTTACAAACGGAAAGCAAAAAAACAGACAGGGTGAATTTAACGAAATGTTTTTAAAAACGCAGGAGAGATGTCTTGAAATGGCAGATTTTTATGTTGAACATTTATTAAAAAAAGATTTTTCTCCTGAGCTAATAGATGTCGGTTTTGAAGACTGTCGAAACTGTGACTACCGGCCGATCTGTAGAAGAAACTATACTCTTAATGGAAAGAGGGATTAGTAAAAATGGCAGATGATAAAGTAAAGCTTGATGCAGATCAGGCTAAAGCAGTAGATATAAATAAAAACTCAGTAGTAAGTGCAGGTGCAGGTTCTGGAAAAACTCGTGTTCTTGCAAAACGTTTTTCTGATATTTTACGGCGTGATCCGTCATGTAGAGTAGATCAGATTTTGACACTAACTTTTACAAAAAAAGCTACGGTCGAAATGAATGAAAGAATTTACAAAGAACTTGCAGAAACTTGTCCAGAAAAAGCAAAAGACTTTTTTAAAGCAAATATTAAAACCCTTGACAGTTACTGTTCTCAGATTGCAAAAACAGGATGTCAGTATTTTGGTATAAGTCCAGATTTTTCTGTAGATCAGAAGCTTCTTGAAGACTATGTAAACAGCATGGCAATTCCTTTTATTTTGAAAAATAGAAACAACAAAGGAATAACAGCGCTCGGCTTGAATAAGTCATACGAAGAGATAGCAAAAGATTTTTTTGGAAAAATAATCAGTTATTCTACCGTTGTTGAACCGATTGAATGGAATGATGTAATTAAAAAACAGAAAAGCATTGTAGAAAAAGAATATAAAAAAACTACTGATAAGATGATTTCTTTAAAAGAGGCTCTTCTTGAAGCTGTATTGGAATTTTCAAGAGAGATGGTGTATACGACAGAATTAGAAAAATGTTTAGTAAACGAAGTGCCAGAAGTCTGCCCGATAAATTTTGATGAAAGTGAGTCTGAAAATAGAAAGAATTTTCTTGAGTATTTTAGGAAAATTGTATCAGTAAGGAAAAATTCTTCAAAAAATGTTGAACATATTAAAGAGATGCATAGAGAACTTGAACAGGTTATTGAACAATATGCATCCATAGAAAATTTTATTTATGGCCTTTCATATGTAAAAGAACTTATTCCGCTTGCAGAAGAATTTTATGAACAGGTCTGTGCATTTAAAAGAAGGATGGGTGTTTTTGCGCACAGCGATATTTCTTCTCTTGCTCTTCGGATTCTCCGTGAGTATCCTGAGATACGACAGCTTGAAAAAGAAAAGTATAAATACATAATGATTGATGAATTTCAGGATAATAATGAAGTTCAAAAAGACCTTCTGTTTATGCTTTCTGAAAAAATTGGTATTAAAGACAGGGTAATTGCAAAGGGAGAATCTCTTAAGCCAGAAGATCTGGAAAAAGAGAAACTTTTCTTTGTCGGTGATGAAAAGCAGAGTATCTATAAATTCCGTGGAGCTGATGTAACAGTTTTCAGAAGGCTTTCGGATGATTTTAAAGAAGGAAATCTTGAACTCAGAAAAAATTATCGTTCTCATCCTGCTTTGATTGCGATGTTCAATTCTGTATTTGGTGGAATGGAATATCCTCCTGCAGAAAAAGAGGAGCCTGAATATGGCAGTGTTTTTTATACTGAATCAGATTTAAAAGCAGGTCCTTTCGGAGTTTGTGTTCCTGATTATGAAGCAGTTTATCATAATGTTGAAATGTCTGATGATATAGCAAAAGAGGTCAAAAAAGCACCGGAAAAGTATTACGAACCTCGTATGACTCTTGCACTTGTTAATTCTAAAAAACAGATTGATGAAGATGATGACGAAGAATATGAAGATACGTCTCTTTCTGAAGCAAACTGGGTAGTAAAAAAAATAATTGAATTGACAACAACAGGCATAAATGGAAAAGTTTATAAACCTGAAGATATTGCAATTCTTTTCAGAAAAACTGCTAAACAGACAGATTATGAGAATCTTCTTCTTAAAAATGAGATTCCGTATACATCAGAAAATATTTCGACATTTTATTCTGATGGCCCTGTAAATGACATCAGTTCCCTGCTGAGAACGGTTGTTTTTCCTACCGATGTGTATGCGTTCTCAGAAGTTTTGCGTTCATCATTTGTAAATCTTTCATTTAATGATGTTCAAAAACTTCTTTTAAAATTTGATACGAGAAAAAATCTTTTTGAACAGAATGCTGATGAAATATTAAAAGGTAATGCATTAGAACGGTATAAAGCAGGTCAGGAGTTGTATAAAAAAATACTTCTTCTTACTCAGGACAGGACAAATGCAGAAATAGTTTCTTATCTTTGGTATGAAACGGGTTACAGATATGAAACTCTGCTCAATAAAAAAACATATATGTACAGTTATATATATGACGTTCTGTTTGAACTTGCAAGAAGGGCCGATGTAAATAACAAAGGTCTGGCAGATTTTTTAAATAATCTGGAAACTTATAAAACAGAATCACTTCAGGAAATGGAAATACCATTTGATGATGCATCGGGTGTAAAGCTTTTAACGATTCACAAAAGTAAGGGTCTTGAATTTCCTGTAGTATTTATTACTGGGTGCGGTTCAGGAACAAAAAAAGAAAACAATGCTGAACTGATTTATAACAGCAGTGAATATGGTCCATGTATTAATACTCCATTCAGTCCGGTTGTTTCAAATGTCAAGCTGAATAAAAAGAAAGGTTCGTTTTTCTTTTCAATTCAGGAAGATCTTAATAACAGAATGAATTCTGCAGAGCACAGGCGCGTAATTTATGTTGCAGTTACGCGTGCCCAGGATTATGCTTTTTTAACTGGTGCGATTGATTTTGAAAAAATAGTTCCATCAGACAGCTTTGAAAAACCTGTATGTGACAGCTTTCTTGAAATTCTTATGCCGTCGATTTCTTCTTTTGTGGATCCTGGTTTTATATTTAAAGATGGAATGGAAGAAAAGTGTCCATTTAAAATCGAAGAAATTGAATATGCAGTCAGATCTGATGATTTTATAACGCAGGCAGATAAAAATGAGCTTATCAAAAAAATTAGTGATGGGTTTAAAAATGCTAAAGTAATCACAAAGGAAATTCCGCCTGAACAGTATATATCACCGAGTCATCTTTATGAAAAAGATGAAGAATTTGTTTTTAACCGTGAAGATTTTAAAATCGACGAAAGTATTCCGTATTGCAATATAGATAGGCTTGTTTATGATTCTTTAGAGAAAAAAGACGGGTCACCGGAATTTACTTATGCAAACTTCGGTACGATTGCGCATGCTTATATGGAAGCAGCCGTTAAAAATGAAAAACCTGAAATGCTTAACAGGGAAGTTGTCGGATTGTGTGGCAGTGCAAAGAAGATTAAAGAAGTTCATGATACTTGTGTTAAAATGTATGATGCGTTTAGAGAAAGTTCAATCGGAAAAATGGTAAAAAATGCTGTTGAAAATAAAAAATTTGTAAAATCTGAATACTCATTTAAAAGTCTGGTCGACGATAAGATAATTTATGGTCAGATAGACCTTGTATTTGAATGTGCAGACGATGACAGGATAATCATCGTGGATTATAAAACAAATAAGACTATAAATCCTGAGATTTATTACATTCAGCTTGCAAATTACAGACAGGCAGTTGCAAGGATGATGGATGTATCTGAAGAAAAAGTTTTCTGTTACCTCTATTATCTCAGATATGCAAAAGAAGTTGATATTACGGCAAATTGTAAGTTATAATTTATTTATTATGCAGCAGAATAAAAAAAACAGGACATTAAGATTTTTTATTTTCTCAGTTTTTTTAGTTTCAATAATAGTATGTTTTATAGTAATTATATTTAATCTTGCTGCGATTCAATCACAAAGCGGAACTTATCCGATTCCAACAACACGCCGTGATTATTCAGTGTTGATTACCGGTGATGCAGAGAATGAATTTTTTCTTAAGCAGGTTTATGAAGGTTCTACAATCGTAAGTAACTTTTATGACAGTGCGATTCAGTATCATATTCCGGACTTAAAAACTCAAAAAAATTCTATGCAGTCACTCTTTAACTACGCAAGTTATACTAATGCCGATTGTGTTGTTGTTTACATGGATCCTGATTTTGAAGACTTTACTCCTCCTGTAAACAGTTCAATGGAAAAAATTCCTCTTATCACTGTCGGAACATATTTCCCTGAAATTTCGCAGGTCTCTCACATTGGAGTAAATTATGCTGAACTTGGTAAATCGATGGCACAGGAATCTGTTGAATTTCTGAACGGCAGCGGAACAATTTACATATTGAACACGCTTGATATGGAAGATTTTTATAACAGGACTTTTGTAAACAATCTCAATGCATCTTTACGAGATCAGGAAGAAATTGTAATCGTAAATTCTAAAATTCACAGGAACAGTGGTTTTTCACTTGAAGATGATATACGCCAGCAGATTGCATCGCTTGGACAAATCGATTTAATTTTATCTCTTTCTGAACAGGGGACTATTCTTGCCGCTCAAACTGTTCTTGACTTAAACATGGGTGGAAAGATAAAAATAATCGGTTTTGGGAATGGTTATGAATCTGATCTGTATTTTGAAAAGGGAATCGTAACAGAATTATTTAAGGTTGATGCAGTTGATATCGGTAAAAAAGCTGTTCAGGAATTTTTTGAGTATACTGCAAATGGTTCAGCAAACAGTTATGTTACTGCAAATATTCAGCTTTTAAGAAATAGAGGCGAAAAATGAAAGGTTCTAAAACTAAAAAACGGAATTCATTTTTCAGAAACCTCTTTTACGCTTTTCAGGAACGTTCTGTACGCTCTCAAATTTTGATTACTTTTTTTTCTGCCAGTTTGATTCTTGCGTGTATCGTAATTTTTACAACCAATATTTTACGTGGAACGATTACGACTGTTGGAGAATCTTATCAGACAAATGCCGATCTTGATAAATATCTTACACTTCTTTCTGAGACAGAAGCTGCAATGGAATCATACATGCAGTACAGAACCTTTGAAAGTGTAGATAAATATTTCCATTTTGAAGCACTTTCAGAAGAGCAGGCGCAGAAACTTCGTGACAAACCTTCTTCGATAGAAGTACAGCAGAAAGAATACATAATCAAACAGCTTTCATATAATTATTTTAACCTCTCTGGAAACGCAATAGCTGCGAGAAGATCAAACAGTAATGCCAGAATAAATACTTACTACAATAAATCAGTTGAATGCTATTCTTTTTTAAAAGATGAAATACTTTCTCTTAATATGATGTACTTTCAGTCAAATGCACGTATTTATGAATCGAATAAAGCAAGTATGACAATCATTATCAATGCTTCGATAGTTCTTATGTTCTCGATTCTTGGTTGTGCGATTCTTTTGATTTATATAAATATTTCGAGAGTAATTCAGCCGATATCAGCAATTTCTACAGTTGCGACAAAGGTTGCCGACAGAGATTTTGATATTGAACTTTTCAATTCAACAAGACAGGATGAAATAGGAAACATCTGCCGTGCATTTGATGCAATGATTATCAGTATCAGGCAATATGTTGATACAATCTGGGAAAAAGCCAAAAAGGAAAATGAGCTTCGTGAAAAAGAAATTGAAATGCGTGCTTTAATTACAGATGCCCATTTTAAAGCACTCCAGGAACAGATACAACCGCATTTTCTATTTAATACGCTTAATACAGGTGCCGGTCTTGCGCTTATGGAAGGTGCAGATAAGACATGTTACTTTCTTGAACAGGTTGCAGATTTTTTGCGTTATAATATTCAGCATCCGGGACATGATGCGACCATCAAAGATGAACTTGGAATGCTCGATAATTACATTTATATTATGGAAGTTCGTTTTGGTAAGCGTTACGAATTTATTAAAGAAATTGATGAAGATGCACTTATTTACAGAATGCCAAATATGATTCTTCAGCCTGTAGTGGAAAACTGTATAAAACATGGACTTAAAGATATTACTGAAAATGGTAAAATAAAAATTCAGGTAAAAGTAAATTCAGAGACAAATGAAACTGATATTAAAATAAGTGATAATGGCTGTGGGTTTGATTCTGAGCTTAAGGAAAAAATTTTAAATGCAGAAAAATCTGACGATACAGTTATTGTAAAATCTTCTGAAATAAATCAAAATGAGCATATATCGACAGGGCTCGTAAATGTAATTGCGAGATTGAAATTTTATTTTAAGAGGGAAGATGTGTTCAGTATTCTTGATAATCCGGATGGCAAGGGTACTACATTTTATATAAAGATACCAAATGTATAATATTTTACTTACAGACGATGAACAGATTGTAATAGATACTCTCTCTCTGATTTTGAGCAAAAACTTTAATGAAGAAGTTCAATTATATACGGCTTTGTCCGGAACCCATGCTCTCGAAATTGTACGTCAGGAAAAAATCGACATCATTTTTATGGATATCCATATGCCTGGAATTAACGGGCTTGAAACAATAAGTCTTATTAAGCAGATAAATCCGAATATTGTAATTGTAATCTTAAGTGCGTACGACCAGTTTCAGTATGCACAGGAAGCAATTAACCTTGGTGCATATAAATATCTTACAAAACCCGTTAACCGGAATTTAATAATTCAGACTGCAAGAAACTGTATGAGTCTTGTAGATTCTAAACGCGGTGCTGTTTCTGATAATATTGAACTTTATGAAAAACTTAATTTCGTTTCATCAATTGTTGAAAGTGATTTTATCTATTCATGCATATTCAGTAATACAACAACAGATTTTTCTTCCTATCTTGAGTACTTTGATATAAAGGATACTCCGTTTTTCATGTGCTGTATTGAATTATCGATAATGGAACAGAATAAAAGATATGATGCTTACATGAAGTTAAGGGATATTCTTATTTCTAAAAGTAAATGTATCATCGGGTCGTTTATGACAAACCGTGTCGGCGCATTTTTCCCACTTAAGAAAAATGTTATTGAAGACGAGTCTGAAAATGATGAAGAAAATCAGCGTGAGTTGATGAAAACGATTTATTCTCTTTTATCAACTGGAATTACTTCTAAAGTACGGATTGGAGTAAGTTCAATCGAGACGGATATTCAGCATTCATCTCAGGTTTATAACGATGCACTTACTGCGCTTAACAGCACAGATATAAATGGTGGACTTACTTTCTATTCTGATACTTTAATTAAAAATCATGAAAGCGCACAGAATAAAAAGATTCTCGACTTGAGCATGAGAATTATAAACAGAATTAAAGTTGCAGATGCTGGTTCTGTAAGTCAACTTGTAAATGAATACATCGGACTTATATTTGATGTTTATTCAAATCAAAAGGATTTATTAAAGAATCATCTTATTGAATTTATATTTAATGTGCGTGCTTGTGTAAATTCTGTAATAAGTGATTATAAAAACGAAGCATTTGATATGGCGTTTTCAACACTTGCCTCTACAAATGACAGAAATGTAATTGAACAGTTTGTTACTGACCGCTGTCTTGAATGTGTAACTGCAATTGCGGGTGTTCAAACAGATAAATCAAATCCGATTATTAAGAAAGCGCTCAGTTATATTGAACAGAATATTGGAAAAGACATGAGCCTTGAACAGATTGCTTCTTATCTCAATGTAAGCAGTTTTTATTTAAGTAAGCTTTTTAAAGAACAGACAGGTGATAATTTTATCAGTTATGTTACTGAATTAAGATTAAACAAAGCAAAACAGCTTCTTGGTGATGATTCGCTTATTATTAAAGAAGTTACTTCAATGGTCGGTTATAATGATCAGAACTATTTCAGCAAATTATTCAAACAGAAATTTGGAATGACTCCTTCTGAATACCGCGATACATTAAAAAAATAATGGAGGAAAAATGAAAAACCGTTTATTAAAAAAAAGTTTTCTTTTGAGTTTTATATTAATCGCTTTTATATGTTCATGTAAAAAGTTATCCAAAAAAGACGATGTCACAAAAGAAAACAAAATTACTATAGGTTTTTCGATTGATACACTTGCAATTGAGAGATGGAGACGTGATACGGATGTTTTTATTGCAACTGCAAAAGAACTTGGTGCAAATGTAATTGTCCAGAATGCCGGTAACAGTGTTGATGAACAGATTAAACAGATTCAGTATTTAATAGATAAAAACGTTGATGCAATTGTAGTTCTTGCAAAAAAAGCTGATGCACTTACAGAAGTAATAACCAATGCAAGTGCAAAAAATATTCCTGTAATTTCTTATGACAGATTAATTTTAAATGCTCCGATAGATCTTTATGTTACGATTGATTCTGAGAAAGTGGGTGAACTTATGGCTCAGGAGATTTTAAAAAAGTGCCCCATAGGTTCCCTTTATTGCATCTACGGTCCGCTTGATGATTTTAATATGACGATGATTAGAAATGGCGTAGAAAAAGTTATTTCTGGCAGCCAGCTTAGAGTAGGCCATATTTATTATACAGATGGATGGAATTATGACCTTTCATATACACATATGTGTTCATTAATCAGAGAAAACAAAATTCCAAACGCAATTATCTGTGGAAATGATGCACTTGCTGACAGTGTAATTCAGGCATTGATGGAACTTGCTCCTGAATCGAAAGTTGCAATTTCCGGTCAGGATGCAGATGTCGTAAACTGTCGTCATATTATAAATGGCCGGCAGACAGTTATGATTTATAAACCTATTACTGAACTTTCAAAGCAGACAGCAGTTTTTGCAGTAAGTCTTAGTAAAGGAAATAAAGTTTCTGATCTGGCTCAGGTAAATGCAACTATGAATAACGGAAATAAAGAAGTTCCGTGTTATCTTCTTGAACCCGTTGCTGTTACAAAAGAGAATATTGGTTCTGTGATTATCGATTCTGGATTTCACACGAGAGAAGAAATTTATTCAAAATAAGTAATATAAAAATTAAACCCTGTGCATAGAGCTGAAAACACGTTCATTCATCACGTTAATTTCAACTCCCATTTCGTTGCCGCGTTCTGTAAGCTTTTCTCTGAGCTGATCGATAGTAATATTTGATGCGTCAAGATTTACCATCATCATCATTACGAAATTACCAGAAAGAATTGTCTGTGTAATATCAGCAATGTTAATAGAGTGTTCTGCAAGAAAAGCAGTTATTTTGGCAATGATACCAACTTTATCGGAACCGACAACTGTAATAATAGCGTTCATAATATTTAGATTTTAATGTATTTTAAAAAGACTTGCAATGAGCAATTTCCCGTATTAAAATTAGGATATGAAAAAATTTAAAATGCGTCTTATTTATAATTCCCCGGTAATTCTCACTTTCTGTTTAATATGTGCCTTGATTTTTGTCTTTGATAAATATGTTCTTGTTAAGTTGAATTTAATCAATTCCTTTTTTACTGTTCCTGGAAGCTCAAAATGTCCCGTTCCGTTTAATTTTAAATCTGTTTTTGATTATATAAAGCTTTTTACGCATGTTCTGGGCCATGCAGACTTGCAGCACCTTCTGGGTAATTTAAGCTTTATTCTTTTAATCGGGCCTCTTTTAGAAGAACGTTACGGCTCTCCGATGCTTTTTCTTATGATAGCTGTTACTGCTTTAGTAACTGGAGTTTTAAATGCGTGCCTCATTCCGGCTCCTCTTCTAGGTTCAAGTGGAATTGCATTCATGCTCATAATTCTTGCTTCATTTACAACTATTTCTAAAAACGAAATTCCGCTTTCTTTTGTTCTTGTTTTTATCCTTTTCATCTGTTCGGAATTTTTTGTTAAAAAGCCGGATTCCAACATAAGTGTTCTTGCTCACATTGCAGGCGGCTTATGCGGAAGCATGTTCGGTTTTTTAATTGCTCCAAAAAAGAGCAGGTCAAAAGCTTCAAAGGAATCGTCTTCTTCTGATAACGAATACGCTTCTAATTATAAACCTTCAAAAAGACAGAAGCAGACACAGTCTTCTTCTGAAGAAACTATTATTGGAACTATTGAACTGTAAAATTTTTATAAAAAAAGCGGCTCATGTTTATTTTCATGAACCGCTTTATAAAACTTAAGTAGGGACTTAAACAAGAACTGTAACTTCTTTTTTACAGATTACAGTAATCAAATCGATTAACCAGAAAATACCTGCGAAGTTTAAAGTGAATATCTGTAAAATTCCTATAATGATAGATAGAATTTTTCCGCTTGTAAGTCTGGCAACTATTCCGTAAATATCATAAATAAGTACAAGAATAATTTTTCCAAGCCATCCAATTGATTTAAGTGGATTTTTCGTTTTAGCCATAAATTCCTCCTGAATTGATATTTAATTTTCACACCAAAAACAGAATTTGTCAAATTAAAATGTTTATTGAGATAAATTCAGCGTAAAAAATCTTATGCATAATAATTTTTCTCCATGCTGAATTAAACAAAGCCTGTAGTTGACTTATATAAAATATCACTATAATATTTCTAACATAATGATTTATAAAACTGCAGATAAAAAAGATATTCCGGAAATTACCCGTCTTAGAATAGAATTCCTTAAAGAAGATTTTAAAAACATTCCCGATGACCAGCTTAAAATTCTTGAGGCTAACATTACAGATTATTTTGAAAAACATCTTAACAAAGATGCAGTAACTTTTATTGCACTTGACGGTGAAAAAATTGTTGCAACAGCGATGCTTCTTATAATCGAAAAACCTGCAAATCCAAATTTCCTTAACGGAATGGTAGGCTCTGTTCACGGAGTTTACACGCTCCCGGAATACAGACGCCGCGGAATTGCGATGCAGCTTATCAACAATCTTGTTTCGTATTCAAAGGAAAACAGCATTGACCGTGTAGAACTAAAGGCCTCTAAAATGGGCGCTCCGGTCTATGAAAAAGTCGGCTTTGAAGTCGAGCATGATGTTCACCAGCCGATGGTATACCGTAATTAAATTTAGTTCAGCATATCCCCAAAATGCCCTCATTTTATCTCTTGAAAACTGAATAATGTTGTTATAAAATTACTTAATATCTTGAATATAATTCAACATGAAAAGAGGAATAATATGAAAAGCGATAACGCAAAAAAGGGAATTGCACGGGCACCGCACCGCTCGTTATTTTATGCAATGGGCTACACAGATGAAGAGCTCGAAAAACCACTTGTAGGTGTATGCTGCGCAAAAAACGAAATTATACCGGGTCATATTGAACTTGACCGTATTGCCGAAGCTGTAAAGGCAGGAATACGCATGGCTGGCGGAACTCCGATTGAGTTTCCTGCTATCGGTGTCTGCGACGGTATTGCAATGGGACATGAGGGTATGAAATATTCTCTTGTTACACGTGAGCTTATCGCTGACAGTGTTGAATGTGTTGCAAAAGCACATCAGTTTGATGCTCTTGTAATGATTCCAAACTGTGACAAAATTGTTCCTGGTATGCTTATGGCTGCAGCACGCCTTGATTTACCGACAGTGTTTGTTTCTGGCGGTCCTATGATGCCCGGTCACTTACCTGGAAATGATGCTTCCAACCCTTATTCAAATAAAAATCTTTCTTTAACAGATATGTTTGAAGCAGTCGGCGGTGTTGCAAGCGGCCGTGTTACAGAGCAGCAGCTTCGCGAAATGGAAAGCGTTGCATGTCCTGGATGCGGTGCATGTTCTGGAATGTTTACTGCAAACTCAATGAACTGTCTTACAGAAGTTTTAGGTCTTGGTCTTCCCGGTAACGGAACAATCCCTGCAACTACAGGACGCCGCATTGCACTTGCAAAGCATGCTGGAATGCAGGTTATGGAAATGTATAACAAGGGAATTACTGCACGCAAAATGATGACAGCAGAAAACTTTAGAAACGGTCTTGCAGCCGACATGGCTTTAGGCTGTTCTTCAAATACAATGCTTCATCTTCCTGCAATTGCTCACGAAGCGGGAATTACAATTGACCTTCACGAAGTAAATGAAATTTCAAACCGTACGCCAAACCTCTGCCACCTGGCTCCGGCTGGACATACATTCATGTGCGAGCTTGATGACGCAGGCGGTGTTCAGGCTGTATTAGCTGAACTTGCAAAAAAAAACCTCATCAATACATCGCTCATCACTGTTACAGGAAAAACAATTGCAGAAAACATCAAGGGTGTAAAAAACAGAAATCCTGAAATCTTACGCCCGATTGAAAATCCGTTTAGTGATAATGGTGGAATTGCTATTCTTTTTGGTAACCTTGCACCGGATGGAACTGTTGTTAAACGTAGTGCATGTGCAAAAGAGTTGATGAAGCACACAGGACCTGCACGAGTTTTCAATGATGAATCAGAAGCAATGGATGCTGTTCAGAAGCAGCAGATTAAATCTGGTGATGTTGTTGTAATCCGTTATGAAGGACCAAAGGGTGGACCTGGCATGAGGGAAATGCTTGCTGTAACTGCAGCTCTTGCCGGTCAGGGACTTGATAAAGAAGTTGCACTTATTACAGATGGCCGCTTCTCGGGTGCTACACGCGGGGCTTCTCTTGGACACTGTTCACCTGAAGCTGCTGTAGGCGGACCTATCGCACTTGTAAAAGAGGGTGATAAAATTACTCTTGATATAAACAATTATAAAATTACTCTTGAAGTAAGCGATGAAGAACTTGCAAAGCGTAAGGCAGAATGGAAAGCTCCGGAACCAAAAGTAAAGAGCGGATATCTTGCACGTTATGCAAAACTGGTAAGCAGCGCTGACAAGGGTGCTATTCTTGAATAGATTGTAAGACCGCGCGTTTATAGAAAAATATAAATGCGCGGATTAAAGAAAAAAGTATAGAGAGGATAAAATGCTAAAACAATTGGTAAAGTTATTAAAGGCATTAAACTCCAACAGAAATCCGAGCGAAATTGCCCATGCATGCTGTATGGGTTTAATTCTTGGATTTATGCCGAAGGATAATGCGTTATGGTTTCTTGTGTTTGTTTTCTTCCTGTTTGTAAGAATTAATAAACCTTGTTATCTTCTTGTGATGGCGTTAATGTCGCTTCTTGCCTGGCATATTGATCCTCTCTTTGATGATATCGGCTACAAAATTCTTACCATCCCGCAGCTGGGAGGTTTTTTCGGAACGATTCTTGAAATCCCGTTTGTAGGCTTTACAAGGTTTAACAACTCTATCGTAATGGGTTCTCTTGCAGCGGGAATTGCTTTATACATTCCAGTTTTTATCTGTATCAGACTTTTTGTTTTAATGTGGCGTAAAAAAATAACACCGAAGTTTGGTGATTCGGCTGTTATGAAATTCCTTTCTAAGGTTCCGATTCTTAAAAAGATTGTGGATCTTGCTGCGGAGAAGATATAATGAAAAAAGAAGAGAAACAGATTCCTGCAAAAAAACTTCCTGGTATTCTTAAAAAGAGTTACACACGTAAAAAACTTGATAAATTTTTAAAAAGAATTTTTGTTCCAGATCAGAGACAGATGGTTGCTGATTTGTTTGTCCCAAATCCAAAGAAAGAAGGAAAATTTTACATTCCACTTGAAACAACTTTCCCAAAAAGTCAGTTTTTAAAACTTAAAAAGCTTGGAAAAGATGTTGCTTCGCAGAAGTTTGCAATAAAAATTGTTCCACTTGCTGTAACTGCTGGTGTTTGTGTTGCGACTGTATTTGCTGTAATCACTTTTAAAGATCAGATTGCACGAAAGCTTATGATTAACGGAATGCAGAATGTTTTCGGGGCAAAAACAGAAATCGGTTATGTTCATGTAGAGCTTTTAGGTTCTTCGGTTCACATCAAGGATTTAAAGCAGGCTTACAAAGATAACCCGATGAGAAATCTTTTTGAGTTTAAAGACATCGTAATTGATTTTAATTTAACAGAACTTCTGCGTGGAAAATTTGATCTTCAGAATATTGTAGCAGAAGGTCTTGATGTAATGACAGGCCGTGAGACTTCCGGGGCTCTGCCAGAAAAAAAGAAAAAGAAAAAAACTGCTGCAGAAAAAAGTCCTCTTGAGCTTGATCTTGAAAACCGAATGAACAATATGAAAACTGCGGCTCAGGATGAAGTTAAAAAGATTTTTGAACAGGTAAATCCTGATACGTTAATTCCACAGCTTCAGGCACAGCTTAAGAGTCCTGAAATTGCAAAAGAAGCTTATGAAAAAGGAAGTGCGATTTACGATAAGTGGAAGGACAAACCGGATGAAATAAATAAACTTATTGATGATGTTTCTAAAAAATCAGAAAAGTATATCGGTTATGACTGGTCAAAGGTTACAAATCCGGTTGAAATTAAAAATGCAATTTCAGAAATGACAGCACTTGTAAATGACTGTAAGACAGTAAAAAAACAGACTTCTGAACTTATTAATGATATGAGTAAAGATGTAAAGGTTATTACAGATTATTCAACTCAGTTAAAAAATGCAGTTGCTGCCGATTATAAATTTGTTGATGAAACAATTGGAAAGATAAAATCGCTTACATGGAACGACGGTTTAAAATTAATTTCTGGTCCTATCGACAATATTCTCTATGCTGGAATCGGGAAATATTATCCCCTTTTAAGACAGGGAATTGCATCTGCAATGGAAATGAAAAATTCAAATGCAAAAGATAAGAAAAAAGAAGTTAAACAGGAAAAACATAAACGTGCAAAAGGAAGAATGGTGTACTACCGCAAAGACAGAGTTCCGCAGTTCTTGATAGAAAACATGTCATTTTCTGGTGTAAACTTTGCAGGAAAGGCAAACGAAGTAAGCAACGACATGGATAAGCGTGGAGCACCTGCAACTGCAGAGCTTACAATCAAAGACGGTTCAATGAATCACAGGGGCGGACTTTTAGTTGACTGCCGTACTGTGACGGACAATCCTCTTGTAAAGGCAGATTACATCGGAGAAAGATATCCGATAAATTTCAGCTTCCCGGATTTTGGAATTAAAGGTCCTTCTGATATTGTAGGAAATATTTCTGTTGCTCCAGACGGAACTCTTACTCTTGACGGAACTTTGTTTATGAAAGAAGTAACTTTTTCTACTACAGAATTTGAACCGGCTTATGCTTACAATCTTTATGCAAGAACACTCGACTTTATCAAGGAATTAAAGCTCGGTGTTAAAATTACTATTGACTGGAATGAAAATTTAAAGCTCGACATTATCTGCGATGCAGACAAACAGCTTGGCAACGCACTTTACCAGCTTGGAATGGAAGAGTTGAACAATGTAAAGAAGCAGGCATCTGACTATGTAAGAAACTGGCTTAAAAATGAAACAGGCGATGCGTATGCTGTAATAAACGATGTCGTAGATTTAAACAACATTGCTTCTAAGGATGCGCTTAAAGCAGATAACCTTACAAAATCGATGAATAAAGAAATTGACAAGCTTACTGCAAAATTAAAGAATCAGGCTGCAGGTGAAGCAAAAAGCGGCTTGGAAAAAATGCTTGGGAACAAGCTCTTTTAATAATTAAAATTACGGAGATAAAAAATGTCTGTATTAAAAGCAATATTACTCGGACTCTTACAGGGACTTACAGAATTTTTACCGGTTTCTTCATCGGGACATTTAAAGATTTGTGAAAAGCTTTTCGGTCTTGAAGAAATGCCTCTTTTATTTGATGTATTCCTTCATCTTGCAACACTGCTTGTTGTAATAATTTATTTTAGAAAAGTAATTATAAAATTCTTTAAGATTTTATTCCGCTGGATTTTAAAAAAGCCTGCTCCTGAAAACGAAGAAGCAGAGGGGTTGTGCGTTTCAGAAGAAGCCGGAAGAAAAACAATTATTGCAGTTATTCTTACAACTTTAATTACAGGCGTTATTGGAATCATAAGTGCAAAAAAAATTCCTGATTTAGAAATCAAATATGTATTCATAGGATTTTTTGTTACTTCTGCATTCCTCATCATCTCTGGAATTCTTTCTAAAAGACAGAATGAAAAAGAATATAAGGGAATTACTTTGATTCAGGCTGCAGCAGTCGGAATAATGCAGGGAATCGGAACTCTTCCGGGAGTTTCAAGATCTGGTTCTACAATTGCTGGTGCTTTATCAAGCGGTGTAAAAAGAGAGCATGCCGGCGAATATTCTTTTATCATTTCGATTCCGGCAATTCTTGGAGCATTTCTTTTGGAAGTAAAGGATCTTGGTGAAGTAAGCTCTTCTATCGGTGTGCTTCCTCTTGTTGCGGGATGCATTGCTGCATTTGTTTCGGGCTTTTTTGCAGTTTCTGTTTTAATGAAAATTGTAAGAAAGGGAAAGCTTGAATGGTTTGCAGCTTATTTAATTCCTGCAGGAATTCTGGGATTGATTTTTCTTGCATAATTTTTAATTAAGCCGGGAGCAGTTTTATATGGAACAGATTTTTGAAAGCGTTAAGGAAATCGAAAAAAAACTTGCTCCTTTTCTTTCTTCTGATGAAAACACTGCAGAATTTTTAATGATTGAAAATGCTGCGGCTTCTCTTGAAAAACAGGTTGATAAATTCTGTTCTAAAAAAAATAACAGTGTAATTATTATGTGCGGCTCAGGTAATAACGGAGCAGACGGTTATACTCTTGCACGCCGTATCGAAAGAAAGCACAGTGTCTGCATAATAATGACAGATGAGCCTTCTTCTTACTGCTGCAAAAAGGCATTTAAAAACATAAAGCCGCTTTTTGATGATTCAATTAAATTATTTGAACTTAAAGAAGAAATAAAGAATTCGAAAATCGAAAAAGAGATAAACGGTGCGGATGTAATTGTTGACTGTATTTTTGGAACAGGCTTTCACGGACTTGTTGAACAGAAAATACAGAACCTGTTTAAAATTGTAAATCACAGTGATGCAAAAAGAATAGCATGTGACATTCCGTCTGGAATAGAAAAAACATGTGGAAGTATTTCAGGTTTTTCGATGCAGGATAAAAAGCATCATGTGTTCTGTGCGGACGTTACAGTTTCGATGGGCGCTTTTAAAACCGGACTTTTCTGTGATGATGCAAAAGACTTTGTCGGAAAAATCATAAAAGCCGGCATTGGTGTTTCTTCTGAACGCTTTACTGAATGTGCAGAAAAAATAAAGGAAAAAATATTTCTTCTTGAAAAAAGCGACGCAGAATTTCCTGAACGCAACGAGCTTAATACCCACAAAGGAAAATTTGGGCATGTATGTGTCGTAACGGGTGATAAAAAAGGAGCCGGGATTTTATGCGCATCTTCTGCATTTAAATGCGGTGCAGGTCTTTCAAGTATTTTAGTTAAGCCTGATGTAAAGTCTAAAGAAGATATCGAAATAAAAATGCCTGCATGTCTTATGGTATGCGATTCAATTCCTCAAAAAACCGCATGTCTTGTTGCAGGTCCGGGCTTTGGACGCGATGGGGATATTAAACCGTATTTAGATTATGCAGATAAAAACTGTGTTCCAATAGTGCTGGATGCAGACAGCTTTTATTATAAAGAGACTGCAGATTTTATCGCGAATGCTGGTTCCGGACAGACGGATGACATGCAGAGCCATAAAATTGTTCTTACTCCGCATCCTAAAGAATTTTCTGAGCTTTTAAAAATATGCGCTCTTGGAGATTATTCTATCAGTGATGTTGCTCAGAAGAGGCTTGAGCTTGTAAGATTGTTCTGCCAGAAATATCAAAATGCAGTTCTTATTTTAAAAGGTGCAAATACTTTTATCGGTTATAAAAACAATGTCTACATCTGTGACAAAGGAAGCCCTGCTCTTTCTAAAGGCGGTTCGGGTGATGTGTTAGCCGGAGCTGTTGCAGGTCTTCTTGCCCAGGGTTATGATGCTTTAGATGCTGCTGTTACAGGAGTTTTAATGCACGCGCTTGCATCAACAAAGTTTAAAAAGACTTATGCCCTTACTCCCGAAGCTCTTATCGAAGAACTCTAAAGCAAAACTTAATTAACTCACGAAATTTATTCTTTATCTACACCAAGTCCAAAAAGCGCAAAGTCAAGTCTGCAAGGATCGTCAGGAAAATATTTTTTGGCTTTTTGAGAAAGGAGCCCGGCGGTTTTTCTTGTAGCGCCGGCGTTGTCAGGAATCAGCTTTAATTTTTTTGCTTCTTCAAGCACATGAACATCAAGCGGGATAATCAAATCTGATTTTGAATACCAGTTCCAGAGACCAAGATCAACCGGCGAATTATCGCGGACCATCCAGCGAAGGAACATGCAGAGCCTTTTTTTTGCAGAAGACTTTGTAGAAGGAACGATGGAGCAGCCGGTAAAAATCTGTGAGAGAACGTCGACAAGGAAGACTGTATTTGAGCCGGCGCGTACTGTCGATTTGAAATCTGCTTTTGATTGTGCGCGCTTCCTGTCATTGAAATCCGAGTCTGATTGTGCGCATTTATTGTCGCTTTGCGCTAAATGCATTTTAACTTTACTAAAATATTCTTTTTTCAAAAACGCACCGAAAGTTTTTTCTTTATCTAATATTTCTTCCAGACGTGAAAAGAGTTTATTAAAATCCTCATATGAATAAAATCTGTAAAACTTTTTTTTATCACCAGGGGCAAAGGTTTTTTTATAAATTCCGCATGTAATCCATTTATAAATGCCGCCAAAGTTATCTGCAGTTTCCATTATAAATCTGATTTTCGGGATAAACTGCTTTCTGCTTCCAAACGAAAGGAGGCTTGCAGTAAAAGCACAGAGTTCTGTATCACGGACTGATTTATAATAATATAAAAACTGACTCGGGTCCTCTTTAAGAAAATCTTTTGTTTCATATTTATCTGCAAGAGTTAAAAGCTTATTTTTCATTTTGATTTTTCCAGAATAAAAAGATATTCTTCTACATGAATGTTTCTTGCAGAAAGATTTCTGCTTGCGCGGAACGTATTGTATTTAATCTCTTTTGTAGAAAGGCTTCCGTATTTTGAAAGCATCGAAACCATTTCGTCAAACGAAATAAAACCTTCTGAGTTGTATGAAATGATAAAGAATTTAGAATCAAGATTTTTTATAATTTCTTCGAGAGAAGAAAGCGCCAGAGTTTTTTTATTAAATTCAGAGCGGTTCCAGTCAGAAACGATACCAGAAACTTTGCTTACCGGGGCAGTGATTTTGTTTTTTAAAATCAAATTCAGCATAAAATAATTTGAACCGTAAGGATGCTGGTTGTATGGCGGATCAAGATAAGTTATGTCGATGTCTTTAAGATTTTTAATTAATTCAACTGTATTTTCCTGATGAATTTCTACAGGACAGCTGAAGTTTGAAAAAACCGGAGTTTTTAATTCGATTTTTTTAAGAATGCGTGAAAGGGCATTCTGTCCGTCGCCGCCAAAAATACCGATGCCGGTTTTTTTAGTTTTATAAAAGCCTTTAAAAACTCCGCTTGTATTTGTGTGAATCGAAGCTTCGGTTATAAGCGGTGCAAGAAAATATTTTTTAAAATCTTCATCTGAATGTTTATCGATAAGAGAGCGGTATGTGTCGATTAAGAGGGCGTTCTGCTTTGTATAAAAAACCCTGTCACTTTTCTGTATGTTTTTTTCGTTCTGCGGTGAATAGTATTTAGAAAGGATTCCTTCAACAGGATTTGACTTTGCTTCTGACAAAATCTTTTCTTTTATTGATTTGTATTTTTCTAAATTAAACGATTCTTTATTTGTAAGGTAGCAGGAGTTTATAACGTAAGAATAGTTTTCTAAATCGTTACAGATAAGCTTTGAAGAATACTTTTTTAACATCCGGGAAACGATTCCCGAACCCGAAAACAGGTCAGCGCAGACACAGCAGTCTTTACCAAGCTTTTTAAGAATGTCATCAACAAGCTCCTCAATATCATAAATGAGGGTGCGCTTGTTGCCTATGTATGTAATAATCTGCTGTGTAAGAAAGTCGCTGTTTTCCTTTGCATTCATGAATTAAATTTTATCATAAAAGCACTGTTAAAACAATGATGCAATTTCTTTTTCATATTTTTTAGCAATCTTGTAGCGCATCATTTCCTGCTTGGCAGAAAGCTCAATTCCAACCTGGAAGCTGTTTTTAAGTAAAGCAAATCTGTTGATTTTTTCGCAGCTTCTAAATCCGTTTGAAACACTTACAAGAGATGCAATTTCTTTTGTATAAAGTGACTTAACTTCTTCTGTATTAAGAAGACTGTCGTAATCTGATGTATCAAGTTTATTCTGTTTTGCAAACTCGATGATGTTTTCTTTTGACGGAACGATAAGACATCCAAGATATTTTTTATCCTGACCGAGAACGATTGTGCTTTCGATGTATTCACTTGTAAGAAGCTGGCTTTCGATAACTGCAGGCTCGATGTTTTCTCCGCCAAGAAGAACGATTGTATCTTTTGCACGGCCTGTGATTTTAATTTCGTTATCGTAAGTAATCATTCCGATGTCACCTGTGTTAAGGAATCCGTCTTTGTCGATGATTGCTTCTGTTAAGTCAGGGCGTTTGTAATAACCTTTCATGAGCTGGTCGCCTTTAACGAGAATCATTCCCTTTTCTCCAGGTTTTAATGGAGTTGAATCTACTACAACGCCGTTTTCTTCTTTACAGATTTTAAGATCGAATGTAGGAAAGATTACTCCTACACAACCAGGGCGAGGCTGCTTTAAGTAGCGTACAGAAATTACAGGACCAGTTTCTGAAAGTCCGTAACCTTCAAGAAGATTAAAATTGATTGCGCGGTAAAAGTCATCGATATCCTTTTGTAATGCACCGCCACCAGAGATTGCAATCTTCATCTTGCCGCCAAACTTTTCGCGGATTTTGCTGAATACAAGAATGTCTCCAAGCTTGTGTAACGGCCACAGAAGAATGAATGGAATTACACCTGCAAGGCTATCGAGAAGTCTGCTGCGTTTTTTAAACTGACAGATCCATCCGAGAGTTTTTTCTTTCTGGTGAACATAAAGTTTTCCGACACTTACAAAGAAATTAAAGAGCTTGAGTGCAATTCCGCCTTTTTTAAGCATAGCTTTATTAACACCGTTTGCAAGGCCTTCCCACAAACGTGGAACACCGCACATCCATCCCGGTTTAATCTGAGCCATGTCAGAAAGCATTATCTGTGCAACCGGTTTTGAATATGCAACTGCAGTTTTTAAAGTTGGAATTACATACTGAATGATTCTTTCAAAGCTGTGCCATACAGGAAGAACTGTAAGCCAGATGTCTCCCGGTGCACATGGTAAAAAGTTATGAATTACATAAAGCTGTGTGCGGTAATTTTTATGAGTAAGCATTACGCCCTTTGGAACTCCTGTTGTTCCTGATGTAAAGATGATTGTTGCAACATCATCAGGCTGTGTAAGCTCCATTTCGTTTTCAATTTCTGCAATATGATTTTCTCTGTCGGAATCAAGAATAGCCTTTCCACGGTTAAGTAAATCGTCAAAGTAAATTATTTTAAGTCCGCAGTTTTCGATTTTTTCTGCTTCATCACCAGCAGGGCGGTTAAAAAGGAATACAGTTTTTAATTTAGGACATTCATCGATTTTTTCGAGAACCTTTTCAAGCTGATGAGGTGTTTCAAAAAATCCGTATTCGCAGTCTGCATAAGAAATGATAAAACGGATTTCTGTTCCCATAGAGTCACATCCACGCGGAACATCTGCGCATCCGAGAGAAAGCAGGGCAAAGTCTGCAAGCAGCCACTCGCGGCGGTTGTCAGAAATGAGAGCCACGTTGGCACCTCGTTTTATTCCGACTTCCTTTAATGCAAGAGCAAGCGAAATAACTTCTTCATAAACCTGTCTGTATGAATACGGAATGTACTTTCCGGCTTTGTCCTTGGAATACTGAAGTACGGCGTCTTTAAGCTCTTCGGCCCTTACTTTTAATAAAAGCGGAAGGTTTTTAGGTAAACTTTCGTCATATGTAAATTTTGGCATTTAATTCTTCCTCCGTGGAGAATTGTAAAATAGATTAAGAATGACATTATCACAAAAAATGTCATTGTGCAAGGGGTAAATTTGGGGTTTTTCCATGTATTTTTACGGTTTTTGTACAATTCCGGCTGGATTTTTGGGTTATTTTTCTGGTTGTTTTCGCTCGGAATTCTCCCCTTACTTTACGGGGATAGCAGAATTCACTATATTATAAAAATGGATTTTTCTTTTATTAAGCAGGTAACTCCGATGTATAAAGAAGCGGCCTTTCTTACGCTTCATCTTGCCCTTATCGGAATCCTTTTATCACTGCTACTCGGACTTGCATGCGCTCTCGTAAAATATTACAGAATTCCTGTTTTAAAGCGCATTGTCGGAGCTTATATAGAATTATCCAGAAACACACCGCTTTTAATTCAGCTTTTCTTTTTATACTTTGCTTTTCCAAGAATGGGAATAAAATTAAGTTCCGTTCAGTGTGCGATAATCGGCCTTACATTTTTAGGCGGTTCTTACATGGAGGAAACTTTCCGCTCTGCGCTGGAATCTGTTTCTAAGGTTCAGATAGAAAGTGCCCAGTGCATTGGTCTTACTCCGCGTCAGGTTACTCAGTATGTAATTTTACCTCAGGCGTTTTCTGTTTCGATTCCGGGCTTCTGTGCAAACGTAATGTTTATGATAAAGGAAACTTCTGTGTTTTCTGCAGTAGCACTTGCAGATTTGATGTACGTTGCAAAAGATTTAATCGGACTTTATTACAAGACAGAAGAATCACTTTTACTTTTGTGCATTGCATATTTTATTCTTTTACTTCCAATTTCACTTATTGCCGGATTTGCCGAAAGGAGGCTGCGTTATGCTCAGTTCGGACGCTAGTGTAAATATGCTTGATGCAATAAGAGAAGCTTTTGGTGTACTCACGATGGGAACAAACACACTTCGTCTTTTAGGCGGTCTCTGGGTTACAGTGTGGATTGCTCTTGTGTCGGTTGCGTTTTCAATTGTACTTGGATTTTTATTTGGAATGCTCATGACTGTTAAAAACCGTGTGGTAAAAACTGTCTGCCGCATTTATCTTGAATTCATGCGCATCATGCCGCAGATGGTTCTTCTCTTTTTAGCTTATTACGGACTTACGCGTATGTTCAGCATTTCGTTAAGCGGAGAAGCGGCAAGCATTTTAGTTTTTACACTCTGGGGAACTGCCGAGATGGGAGATCTTGTCCGCGGTGCATTAGAAAGTGTTCCGAATCATCAGTATGAAAGCGGAAGGGCAATCGGACTTACAGAGCGTCAGATTTTCTTTTACATAATAATTCCTCAGACACTTCGTCCGCTTTTACCTTTGAGCATGAATCTCATTACGAGAATGATTAAGACAACATCACTTGTAGTTTTTGTCGGTGTAATCGAAGTTGTAAAAATCGGTCAGCAGATTATCGAAGCAAACAGACTTACTGTTCCGACTGCAAGTATTGCAGTTTACTTTGTAATTTTTATGATGTATTTTTTTGTGTGCTGGATTTTAAGTCTTGCAGCCCGTGCAGTTGAACGAAGCCAGAAACGATAGGAGAAATAAATGCCTTTACTTGAACTTAAAAACATTAAAAAGTCATTTGACTCAAATGTAATTATAAAAGATCTTTCGCTTACTGTAGAAAAAGGAGAAGTAATTGTAATTCTCGGACCTTCTGGCTGCGGTAAGTCAACACTCCTTCGCTGCATTAACGGACTTGAAACAATTGAAAGCGGAGAAATTTTTCTTGACGGCGAAGTTATTTCAAACAGAACAAAAGACATGCATTTGATTCGTCAGAAAATCGGAATGGTTTTTCAAAGTTATGATCTTTTTCCGCATCTTTCTGTAATGAAAAATCTTTTACTCGGACCAAAGCATGCGCATGAAATGAATTTTAATATTGAACAGGTGCAGAAAGAAGCAGAAATGTGGCTCGACCGTGTTGGACTTGCAGATAAAAAAAATGCTTATCCAAGACAGCTTTCAGGCGGACAGAAGCAGAGAGTTGCAATTGTAAGAATGCTCTGCATGCATCCAGAAGTAATGCTTTTTGACGAAGTAACTGCGGCACTCGATCCTGAGATGGTTCGCGAAGTTCTTGATGTAATGATGAATCTTGCAAATGACAAAAAGACAATGTTGATTGTAACTCATCAGATGCAGTTTGCACGCGCTGTCGCAGATAAAATCGTATTTATGGATGCAGGCGAAATTGTAGAAATAAGTACGCCTGAGGAATTCTGGACAAATCCAAAAACTGAACGTGCGAAAAAATTCTTAAGCAATTTTGAGTTTGAAAGCCGCCATCATTAAAGTCGGCGCCGGGAGTGACGGCCGGTTGGGACTGCAGGTTGTGACTGCAGGATGAAAACGCAGGTTGTGACGGCAGGTTGTACTCTACCTATTGACATACTAGGTAATTAAGTGGTATAAAGCATACATCACGTGAATAATACACCTTAAAAAAAGGAAAAAGAGGTTAAATATGAAAAAATCATTATCAAAAATCATTGCCCTTAGCATTGCAGTACTTGCAGCCGCTTCTGTATTATCTGCATGTTCAGGTTCTAAAGCAGGATTCCGCACTGTAGAACAGATTAAAAAAAGCGGAACAATTAAAATTGCAGTTTTCAGCGACAAAAAGCCTTTCGGTTATGTTGATGAATATGGAAAATATCAGGGATATGATGTTTATTTCGGAGACCGCATTGCAAAGGATCTCGGTGTAAAAGTTGAATATGTTCCTGTAGAAGCTGCCGCCAGAGTAGAAGTTCTCGAAACAGGAAAGGTTGACCTTGTTCTTGCAAACTTTACAGTTACTCCTGCACGTGCAGAAAAAGTTGACTTTGCCCTTCCATACATGAAATGTGCGCTCGGCGTTGTTTCTAACGACAAAGACATTGCAAGAAAGCCTGAAGACTTAAACGGTAAAACACTTATCGTTTCTAAGGGAACAACTGCAGAAACATTCTTTACAGAAAATTATCCTGAAGTAAATCTTTTAAAGTTTGACCAGTATTCAGAAGCATACAATGCACTTCTTGACGGAAGAGGTGTAGGTCTTTCTACAGACAACACAGAAGTTCTTGCATGGGCTATCGAAAACCCTGGCTTTACAGTTGGAATTGAATCTCTCGGAAGCCTTGATTCAATTGCTCCTGCAGTTACAAAGGGAAATGAATCTCTCTTAAACTGGATTAACGAAGAAATCAAGTCTCTTGCAGACGAACAGTTCTTTCATGCAGACTATGAAGCAACTCTCCGTTCTGTTTACGGGCCAAACTCTGACGCTGACTCACTTGTTGTAGAAGGCGGTCAGCTCTAAGAATTAATAAACTCAACCAGATGATCTAAAAAGTGACGGTCTTCATCATAAAAGCCGTGACTTAAATTATCATAAAAAAAGGTTTCTGCGTTGAGTTTGTCGGCAAGCTCTGTTTGAGTTTCCATGTCAAAAAGATTGTCCTGCTTTGAACCGATTACAAAAGCAGGACATTTTATTTTATCAAGTTCATCGTAAGTAGAAAGTCCAAGACATGCGTCAGACATAATTGTAAAACGTGAAAGTTCTTCCTGAGTTGCATCACTTAAAATCGAAATGAGTGCGTTTTTATATGTGTCGCAGAATTCTTTTGAATAAACATCAGTAACAAAAAGCGATATTAAATCTTTAATTGGTTTTGTCTTAGCATATAAAATCCAGTTATCAAAAATATTTTTTGCCCTTGCATTAATTCTTGAAGCAGTAGATGCAAGTACAAGCTTTGAAACAAGCTCGGGATGATCAATTGCAATTTTCTGTGCAATCATTCCGCCCTGTGATGTTCCGAATACAACAGCATCTTTTATACCGAGCTTCTGCATTGCAGTAGCAGTGTCCTGAGCCATCTGTTTTACAGAATAATTCTCTGGAAACTCTGACCTTCTGTCAAAAAGCCAGCATGTATGGTTTGCAGCAATTTTTTTGTACTGTCTTATTACAGCGCCTTCTGAGTTTAAAACAGATTTTAAACTTATTCCCGGAATGATTACAAAAAATTTTTCTCCTTCGCCAAATTTTGAATATCTCATTTCAAAAGAATCTGTTTTTAATGTTTCTGCCATTTGCGATTCCTCCGGCACTTCTTTTTTATTTCCAGATTTCTGGATTTATTTTAAGATAGTCTATGAGTTTTGGTTTTAAATCTGTATCAGAGTTTTCTGAACTTCGTTTTTTAACTGCGCGAAGAAGAATGTTTTTTGGAGTGTGGCTCATGTCGATAAATTCCATTACGTCAACCTTGTAACCGCAGGATTCAAGATATTCTGCGCGAAGTGAATCTGTAATAAGAGCAGCAATTCTTTCGCGTATGATTCCGTGTTTTAAAACAGGAGAAAGGATAGAGTCATCTTTTTTTAAAAGCTCTGCTTTGTTTTTATCAAGCTGTGATTTTACTTCGTGCTGGCAGCATGGAACGCTTAAAATTGCCTTTGCATTTTTAGAAACTGCATACTTCAGGGCAAAGTCTGTTGCAGTATCACAGGCATGGAGCGTAATTATTATATCCGGATTGTAAGAAACCCCTTCTTCTGAATATTCTGCGATGTCACCAGTTTTAAATGAAAGCCCTCCGCATTTAAACTCGCGTGCAAGTTTATTGCAGTGTTCAATTACATCTTCCTTTAAATCAAGGCCGCAGATTTTACATTCGATTTTTTTTATCTGTGTAAGAAAATAGTGAACTGCAAAAGTAAGGTAACTTTTTCCGCAGCCAAAATCGAGTATGTAAAGCGGTGTGTTTTCGTTTTTTTTCTGTTCAACTACAGAAGGAAGAATGTCGTCGATGTATTCTAAAAAGCGGTTGATCTGCTTAAATTTGTCGTAACGCGATTTTATGATTTTACCGTCGGGAGCCATTACTCCAAGTGAAATTAAAAACGGAACAGGCTTTCCTTCGCGGAGGATGTAGTTTTTTTCGCGGTTGTTGTTGGAAAAACTTTCTTCAAAAGCCGCCTCTTTTCCTGGCTCTTGAGTTCGCGGACGTTCAAGGGTTGTTATCTTTCCTTTTTTATTTGCAAGAACAGTTATTTCGCGGTCGGTATAAGTCTGAACGCAGTTTTTAAAAGTTGTTCCGGCATGTTCTGAAATGAATTGTTCAAGTTCTTCATCACTGAAAGTTTTATGAAAAGACTGGGTTTCTGTAAAAAATTCAGCATAGTACTGCTTGCCGGATGAAGACGGATTTAATTTTATCTTGATTTTTTTTAAAGGCTTTCCGAGTTTTTCCTGTACAGAGGCTGAAGGTTTTGAAAAAGTGACTGAAAACAACATAATTTTACGGGTTTAAAAAGCTTTTTGTTCTATAGAACAATGGCTTATAAATCATTATACTAAAGTATTATGAAACACGCAATGCAAACACTTCAGGAAGCGGCAAAGAAATATGGTCCGCTTTGTGTCGGGCTTGATACAGACCCGTCTTATATTCCAGAAAATATTGTTAAAAATTATTCATCTTCTGCAGAAGCAGTTTTAGCTTTTAATCTTGCACTTATTGAACGTATAAAAAAAGATCAGAGTGCATGCTGCTTTAAAATTCAGATTGCATATTATGAAGCAATGGGACTTGAAGGAATGAGCGTTTATGCAAAAACTGTAAAGGCTGTGCGTGATGCAGGATTTATTGCAATAAGCGATATTAAACGAGGAGATATTGCAGCATCCGCAGAGGCGTACGCCAGAGGACATTTTACAGGTGATTTTGAAACAGACATCATTACAATAAATCCATATATGGGTTTTGATACCCTAAAACCGTATACAAAATACAGTGCGCCGGATTATAGTGGAAAAGGAGCATTTGTTCTTTTGTGTACAAGTAATCCAGGCATGACTGATATCGAACATCAGAAACTTGCAGAGGGTGGACTGCTTCTTGAAAGAGTTGGTGATGAAATTGCAAGAATCGGAAAGGAATGGGGTGAAACATGTCCGGATTATAAAGATCAGACATGTGGAATTTTCGGTGCAGTAGTTGGTGCAACTCAGGAAGCTGATGCAAGATGGCTGCGTGATAAATATCCTGAAACTTTCTTTTTAATTCCGGGATACGGTGCACAGGGAGGAGCTGCAAAAATCTGCGCAATCCTTTTAGAAAAATGCGGCGGTGTTGTAAATTCAAGCCGCGGAATTTTATGTGCATGGAAAAAAGATCCTGCACTCGAAGAAAAAAGAAACGCAGATAATCTTAAGATGGAAGATTTAATCGAAGCATCAGCAAAAGCTGCGCTTGCTTCTAAAGAAGAATTGATGTCGTTTTAAGGAGACATTATGAGTGTAACAAAAGACTGTAACGGAAAAACAATTCCTGTTTATACAAAAGGGCTGGTTACCGGATGCAAAGCTGTTTCCGGTGCTGTTCCGTGTGACAGCGTATATTCTCTTGTAATAGATGTTGAAGCAAAAGAAAAATCAATTCCAAAGCCGGGACAGTTTTTTATGCTCCGTGCAACAAAAGGAAAAGTTCTTTTAGGACGACCGATTTCTGTTTATAATGTAAGCATAAAAAAAGTTAAATCAGGAAAAACAGTAAAGCAGAGTGCTCAGATAGAATTTTTAATTTTAAAAAAAGGAAAAGGAACTTCTGAGCTTTGTTCACTGGAAAAAAATGACAGCGTTGATGTTTTAGGTCCGCTTGGAAATATTTTTCCAAAACCGAAATCTAAAAAAGTATGTATAATCGGTGGCGGAATCGGAGTTGCACCTGTCGCAGGCTTTGCACAGACTCTCGAAGAAAAATCTTATGACTTTTATGCATGTTTTAAGAGCGGAAAGTACGGATTAAAAAACATTAAGGCAAATAAATTAACAGTTGCAACAGATGATGGAAGTGTCGGAACAAAAGGAATGCTTCCTGTAATAATTGATTCAGAAAAAATTAAAGGACGCGGTTATAAAGAAATTTATGCATGCGGTCCGACTCCAATGCTTGCTTATGTAAAACATATTGCAGAAAAAGCAGGTGTAAAAGCATATCTTAGTATGGAATCTCACATGGCATGCGGAATGGGAGTATGTCTTGGCTGTACAATCGAAACTACAGAAGGTTATAAACGCTGCTGTAAAGACGGACCTGTTTTTGATTCACGCGTTTTAATTTTTAATAAGCCTGCTCCGGCAGCTGAACAGATTATAGAAGCACAGAAAAATAAAAATGTAAAACCTGATCTTTCTGTAAAAATCCGTGACGTAGTTCTTTCTAATCCTGTAATTGGAAGTTCAGGAACATTTGGATTTGGAACAGAATACAAAGATATTTTTGATGTAAATAAACTCGGCGGAATTGCAAGTAAAGGTCTTACAATTGAACCGCGTCAGGGAAACAGTGGAGTTCGCCTGTGGGAAACACCAAGCGGTCTTATGAATTCTATCGGCCTTCAGAATCCTGGAATTCCGCACTTTATCGAGCATGAGCTTCCTGCAATGTTAAAGTTAAAGCCTGTAACATTTGCAAATCTTTCTGGAAGCTCAATAGAAACTTATATCGAAGGAGCAAAGCTTCTTGATAAAACTGATGTTCCGATTATTGAACTGAATATATCATGTCCTAATGTTGCAGCAGGTGGAGCAGCCCTCGGAATGAGTTGTACGACGGCAGCCGCTGCTACAAAAGCAATCAGGGCAATTACAAAAAAGCCGCTTATCGTAAAGTTAACACCGCAGGCTTCTGATATTGTATCGATTGCGTTGTCATGCATCGAAGCCGGAGCAGACGGCATCTCACTTTGCAATTCGTTCCAGGGTGTTGCAATCGACATCGAAAAGGGGCGTCCTGTATTTGATAAAATCAAGGCAGGCTTCGGCGGTCCTGCGGTAAGACCGATTGCAATGCGTCTTGTTTATGAAGTATGCTCGGCAATTAAAAAGCTGCCGTTAGAAAAACAGGTGCCGGTAATTGCAATCGGCGGCGTTGCAACCTGGGAAGATGCCGTAGAGTTTATTATGGCCGGCGCGGCTGCCGTCGAAACAGGCACAAACACTTTTGCAAACCCTAATACGATGATAGAAGTAATTGAGGGGCTCAGAAGCTTTATGAAGCGAAAGGGCTTTAGAACTCTTGATGACTTTAGAGGCTGCGCTCTTTAGGGTATGAATGTGAGTTAATGTCTTGAATGCGCGGCACGTTATTTAAGATTTTTGATATTTACTGCACTATGTCGATTTTGTGCTGTAAAAAAAATGTTGCGATAAAAAACATGCGTTATAAAATAAATATGTACTAAAAACGGAGTATATAAAAATGAAAAAAGATTTCGGTAAACAGACATTTTTATTTCCGATGCCGGTTCTTATAATCGGTACATACAACGAAGATGGATCTGCCAATGCAATGAATGCTGCGTGGGGCGGAATCTATAACGACAAACAGATCTGCATCTGCCTTGATAAAAGCCACAAAACTGTTGCAAATGTAAAAGAGAAAAAGGCATTTACTGTAAGTGTAGCAGATGCAGAAAATATTACAGCCTGCGACTATGTCGGAATCGAATCCGGTAATGATGTTAAAAACAAGATAGAAAAAGCAGGCTTTAATGTTTCTAAGAGCCGCTTTGTTGATGCTCCTGTTTTTGATAATTTAAAAATGGTTCTTGAATGTGAAATGGTAAGCTATGATGATAAGACTGAACAGCTTATCGGAAATATCATTAACATCAGTGCAGAAGAATCTGTTTTAACCGACGGAAAAATTGATCCTTCTAAACTCAAACCGGTAACTTATGATCCTGTAAATCATAATTATGTTCAGCTCGGAGAAGTTGTTGCAAAAGCTTTTGATATTGGGGTAAAATTAAAGTAAATGAGAAACACTGGTAAACGAAGCGTTCCGATTCTATTTAAGACTATCTCAAAAAACTTTGGAAACATTTTAAGACTGTATCCAAAAATGATGTGGGTGGCAGATCATCCTAAAAAATATTCAGAAGATGAAAGATATGAATTCTGCATGTTTCTCATTAAGACATTAATAGAATCTGCCGGAGTAATGGTACGTGCATTCGGTTTGGAAAACATTCCTGCTCAGGACGGTTTTTACGTATGTGCAAACCATCAGGAAAAATTTGATCCCCTTGCAATATGGTATACGTTCCCCAGAAAGATTGGTGTAATTCTTGATGACAGGGCAACTCACCGTCCTTTTATACGCGAAGTATGTAAGCTTGTCAGAAGTAAAAAGCTTCATTACAGAAGACCTAAAAAAATATTCAAGGCAATTTCAGAAGTTACAGAAGAATTAAAGAATTTTGTCAATTACATGGTTTTCCCTGAAGGAAACTACGAAGAAGTAAGCGGCGTTCTTTCTGAATTCCACGCAGGAAGTTTTAAAAGTCCTAAAAACGCAAAATGTCCGATTGTTCCGGTTGCAATCATCGATTCATACAAGATTTTTGACAGGGGATTTACGACAACGCTTCCGATCCAGGTGCATTATCTTAAGCCTATTATGCCTGTAGAATTTGAAAAGCTTACAACCTCACAGATTGCAGAGCTTGTAAAATCGCGCATTCAGGCTGTTCTTGATAAATTTCAGAAAAAATAATTATAAAATCTGGCTCCGTACACCCGTTGTTTGCTCTCACAATCTGCAGCGCACAAATTTAAAGAATAACGTTAATTGTAACAAACGCTCAAATCTGCTAAAATAAGGCCATGATTAAGATTATAAAAGCCTCGGAACTCGAGCCGGCATGGTTTGATGGCCGTAATTTTACAGGAACAAATGAAGTAGTTCAGAACGTTATAAAGGACGTTATCGAAAACGGTGATGCAGCCATTAAAAAAGTTGCAGACAAGTATGACGTTGCCTCTCCATCTTCTTATCTTATTCCAGAAAGCGAGCTTAAAGCTGCAGCAGAAAAATTAAAGAAAGAAGAACCGGATATTTACAATGCAATCTGCTACTCTCATGATCTTGCATATAAATTTGCTTTAAAGCAGAGAGAATCTTTTGATGATTTTGAAGTTGAACTTACGCCAGGCCTCTACACCGGTCAGAAAACAATCCCGGTAGAAAAAGCCGGAGCTTATGTTCCTGCAGGAAGATATCCTCTTTTATCATCTGTAATTATGACAATTACGCCAGCTGTTGCAGCCGGAGTTGATGAAGTTATTTTATGTACGCCGCCGCGCGTTCATCCGGATGACCTTGCCAAAGCACAGAGCGAAGGAAGCGGAATTCCTGGAAAAACTTTTATCGGCGGTAAACCTTATGCCGACGAAAAAATCATGGCGGCAGCTTATATCTGCGGCGTTACAAAATGTTATGCAGCTGGTGGCTCACAGGCAATTGCAGCTATGGCTTATGGAACACAGTCAATTCCTTCTGTAGATGTTGTCGTAGGACCGGGAAATAAATTTGTTACTGCTGCAAAACAGCAGGTTTACGGAAAAGTCGGAATCGACATGCTTGCTGGCCCTACAGAAGTTTTTATAATAGCAGATAAGAGTGCAGATCCTGCATGGGTTGCAGCAGATTTACTTGCACAGGCTGAACACGATATTGTAGCACAGGCAGTTCTTGCAACAAACGACATGGATTTTGCACAAAAGGTTTCACAGGAAATAGAAAAGCAGCTTGAATCACTTCCGACAAAAGAAGTTGCGCGTCAGAGTATCGACACTTACGGAAAAATTATTATCGTTGATTCTCTTGAAGAAGCAGCAGAAATTGCAAATAAAAAAGCACCTGAACATCTTGAGCTTGCACTTGATGAAGGAAAGGAACGCGATGAAATAATGAACAAAGTTCGTAACTTTGGTTCGCTTTTTATCGGACACTACGCTGCAGAAGTATTCGGTGATTACGCTGCAGGTTTAAATCATACACTTCCTACATCAGGCGTTGCACACTATAGCGGCGGTTTAAGCGTAAGGATGTTTTTAAAGACTGTAACAACTTTACGCGCAAAACCGGGTTCAGAAGGAATGAAAAAGTCTGCAGAAGCTGCAGGATTTTTTGGAGACGCAGAGGGCTTAAATGCTCATGCGCGTGCTGCAAGAATAAGACTGGAGAAATAATATGTTGAGGATTACAAAACTCGGTGAAGAAATTTTACGTCAGGTTGCTGTTCCTGTAAAAGAAGAAGAAATCAATGATGAGTTTCGTTCTTTGATTGCAGAAATGTTTGAAACAATGGACGCTGCAAACGGTGTAGGACTTGCAGCACCGCAGGTAAACATAAACAAAAGATTTTTTGTTCTCATGGCAGATGATGATGTTCGCCGTGTTTTTATTAATCCTCAGATCATTTCTACTTCCGGTGACTTAGTTGATTATGAAGAAGGCTGTTTAAGCATTCCGAAAATTTACGAAGTTATTAAACGTCCTTCAAAGGTAACGGTTCAGGCACTTGATGAAAACGGAAAGAAATTTACAATTGAAGCAGAAGGCCTTTTAGCGCGTATCATTCAGCATGAATATGATCATCTTGAAGGAATTGTTTTTATTGATAAAGGTGATCCTGATTTTGCAAAACAGACAGAAGAAATAATGCAGAAACGTTCTAAACGTTATCTTGAAAAAATAAAAGAAAAAGAAGCAAAGGCACGAAAGATCGCTGCAAAAAAGGCTGCAAAAGAAAATAAACATAATCAGGAGACTGAATGATAAGAGTTCTTTATGCCGGAAGCCCAGAAGCTTCAGCAGAAACATTAAAAATTCTTTTACAAAATTCAGCGGAGAATAATTTTAAAATCGCCGGAGTTCTTTCAAATGCTCCGGCGGCGAAAGGCCGTCATAAGGAATTGGTTATGACACCTGTTGCTCAGTTTGCAATACAGAACGATATTCCTGTTTTTACTCCTGAACATCTGGATTCAAATGCACGTGAAGAAATTTCGAAAATTAATGCCGACATTCTTGTCTGTTTTGCATACGGTCACATCTTTGGTCCTAAATTTCTTTCGATGTTTCGTTTAGGCGGAATAAATTTACATCCTTCTTTACTTCCAAAATACAGGGGCTGTACTCCGGTTCCTGCTGCAATCTTAAACAGAGATAAAGAGACTGCATTTTCCGTACAGACTCTGTCATTAAAAATGGATGAGGGTAATATTCTTGCTCAGAAAAAAGTTGAACTTAAAGGAACAGAAACTGGAGGTTCACTTTTAAATGATGCAGCGGTTTGCGGAGCTGAACTTATTACGGAACTTCTTTCGGATGCAGATAAAAACGGCTGCCTGAAAAAAGGAAACCCTCAGACAGGAGAAGCAAGTTATACTGCAGTTATTTCAAAAGAGGACGGAAAACTCGACTGGAATCTTTCTTCTCTTGAGCTTGATGCAAAAATCCGTGCCTATAATCCTGAACCAGGATGCTTCTGTTTTTTTACTTCAGCCGGCAAAACGGATAACCTTCGTATTTTCGAATCATCGGTAATTGAAAGTAGTGAAGGGCTTTTGATAAATTCAGCAGTAAATATTGACGGATATAAGACCTGTGAGCCTGGAAAGGTTCTTCTGTTTGATAAACCGACCGGAATCTGGGTTAAGACTGGGGATGGCATTCTGGCATTGAAAAAACTCCAGAAACCGGGCAAAAATGCCATGGGATATAAGGATTTTATGAACGGAACCAGGGATTTTATAGGTTCAGTATTGAAGTGAGAGCCTTTATCAAGTATAGTATAAGGAAAGACTTTGCTTTTTAAGATAAGTCGAAGTTTATAAATAAATTTTAATTAATTTCAAGGTGTTTTTATGTTTGAAAAAAAGGAAAAGAAATCTATTGGTGAAAAAATTAAAAACATCGGTGGATCAATTACAGAAACTAAAGAATCAATGCAGCAGTTTGGCGGCGCTTTTGTTGCTTATGCTGTTTCACTTATTCTTATAATGGGAATTTTCGCAGTAATTGCATTTATAGTATTTAACAGAGGTTATGAACGCCAGATTGTTCCTGATGTAGTAGGAAAGAATATTCTCGATGCACAGCTTATTCTTCAGGAAAAGGAATTGTATCCTCGACTCCAGATGAGATATTCTGATACACCGGGACAGGCAGGAATTATCATTTCTCAGTCTCCGAAAAAAAATTCGGTTGTAAAAGCTTCGAGCAGAGTTACACTTGTAGTAAGCCGTGGAGTTGTTTTTGATCATGTCAGAAATTACGTAGGTTCAAACCTTGATGCAGTTAAAACAACAATCGATGCTCTTTATGCCGGAACTGAAATCCCTTCTTTAAAGATTGCCAACCCGATTTTTAAACAGGATGCTTCGCCGGCAGGAACTATTCTTGAACAGGAACCGGAAGAAGGAACAGCAATTACTCAGCCTGTTACTCTCCAGTTTATAGTTTCCAGCGGACCGGAAAAAGCAAAAGTAAATGTTCCTGATTTTGTAGGAATGAATATTGAAGAAGTTTTTAAAACTCTTTCTACTACAAAACTCACTGTTGATTTTACACAGCATCTTGCAACTGATTCAGAAAAGCCGGGTACTGTTGTTAAACAGACTGTTCCTGGAAATAAAAAAGAAGTTGGTGAGTATAGTCGCATTCAACTTGAATTTGCGATGCCGGAACCAAAAGCTGCTTCAGAGGGAACTGTAACTGCAGATAATTCAAACAAATCAGAAACAGAATCTGCAGAAGATGCTTCTAAACGTGATACAACAAATTATGTTCACGGAATTTTTTCTACAACAATTCCTGAGTATCCGTATGCTGTTCCTGTAAAACTTGATATCCTTCCACAGGAAGGAAGCCGCTATAGTTTTGCATCAATTTCTCATGTTGGCGGTAATTTCTCAATTCCTTATGCAGCACCACATGGAGCTGTTCTTGTATTGAGTGTTTTAGATAGAGAAGTTGAACGCGCTTCTGTTCAGTAATAAGCATGAATAGACCTTATATCTGTCTTACATTGACTTGTAAGACTATTCAGGAAAATCTTAATCTTATCGAAAAATATCGGCCCTATATTGATATAGTTGAACTTAGGGCCGACTATCTTGATGAAGATGAATGTCTTCACATCAGAAAATTTCCTCACCTTGCAAACATTCCATGTATTTTAACAATCAGAAGACGAATTGACGGAGGAGTTTATTTTGGTGGTGAAGCAGCCCGTACAATGCTTTTTGCAAGAGCTATGGCATTTGCTGATCAGAATCCTCAGAATAATTTTAACTATGTAGATTTTGAAGATGACTTTCATATTCCGAGTCTTCAGGATGCTGCAATGGCATTCGGAACAAGAATTATCAGAAGCTTTCATGACATGAAAGGACCTGTTTCTGACATCATTGAAAGATGTAATCAAATGAGAAAGACAGGTTATGAAATTCCGAAAATTGCATTTACTCCAAATTCTCTGAAAGATGTAACAAAATTTTTTGAAGAGACAAGAGATTTTACAGAGTATGAACATATTCTTTGTGCAATGGGACCACTTGGTTTACCAACACGAATTCTCGCTCATAAGTCACATTCATTTTTAACTTATGTTTCTCCGAAAGAAACAATGGGAAATACAGAAGATATTGGACATATAGATCCTGTTACGCTTAATGATATTTATCATTTTAGAGAATTAAATCAGGATACAAAGATTTTCGGTATTACAGGTTATCCGTTAAAGTTTACTTCAAGTCCTTCGCTCCATAACAAAGGTTATAAGAAAAACAATATCAATGCTGTTTATGTCCCTGTAAGAGGTGACAACATCGAAGATGTTATAGAGTTTTGTAACTCGGTTGGAATTCAGGGAATGTCCGTAACTGTTCCTCATAAGGAAACTGTTCTTTCTGAGCTTGATGATATTGATGAAGAAGTTGGTGAAATCAGAGCAAGCAACACAATCGTAAAAGTAGACGGTGAATGGGTAGGACACAATACTGATGCTGATGGATTTGCAGAGGCTTTGAAAGAATTTTTAGGTGTTGATAAATTAAGAAGAAGACGCGTTGCAATAATTGGAGCAGGAGGCGCTGCTCATGCAATTGCTTATGCAATTAAAAAAATGGGTGGCCGTGCATGTATCTTTAACAGAACGATAGCAAATGCAAAGGCGCTTGCTGATAAATATGGTTTTGAATATGCTGTTCTTTCTCCAGATGCACTTCTGGATTTTGAAGTTTATTCTGACATTATAATTCAGACGACATCTGTTGGCGCTGGAAGTGATGGAAATCCGGATCCTAAAAACGATCCGATTTATTTCTATAATTTCCGCGGAACAGAATACGTATACGATATTATTTATAATCCCGAAGTTACTCCGATGATGAACAGAGCAATTGCCGCAGGCTGCCGCGTTGCAAATGGAAAGTCGATGTTACGTTATCAGGGATACAGACAATTTAAAATATTTACAGGAGTTGATTATGGCGATGACACAGACTGAACAGAAAGAACTTGTAGCTTCTACAGCAATCGACACTTTAATTAAAAATGGAAAAATCTTTTCCGGAATGAAAATCGGTCTTGGAACAGGTTCAACAGCAGTTCCTGCAGTAAAGCATCTTGCAAAAAGAATTGCAGACGGAACAGTAAAAGATATTAAGGCAGTTGTTACAAGCTTTGGAACACAGAATCTCTGTGAAGAGCTTGGAATTCCTGTTTATTCGATGAATGATAAAATTATCGGAGGTCATCTTGATCTTGCAATTGACGGTGCAGATGAAGTTGATCCTTCCAACAATGTAATTAAAGGTGGCGGTGCAGCCCTTCTTCGTGAAAAAATTGTTGCATACAATTCGACACAGTTTGTAATCGTTGCAGACTCTACAAAAATCGTAGACTCTCTCGGAACAAAGTTTCATCTTCCGGTAGAAATTATCGGTGAGGCAAGAGTTCCTGTTGTTGCTGCATTAAATGCTCTCGGTGCTGAATGCTTTTTGCGTGAGGGTGTTCGTAAATGCGGTCCTGTAATTACAGACAATGGAAACCAGCTTTTAGACATCGTCTGGAAAAATCCTGTAAACCCTGCAGAGATGGAAGATAAAATCAACGGGATTGTCGGAGTTGTTGACAACGGCTTCTTTACAAAAAACAAACCGATTGTGTTTACGCTCGATTCTGACGGTAAAGTTATTGAGCGTTAAAGCTGAATAAACTCAAAGGCGCAAAATGTTTCCGCCGTTTCCAACACAGCTTGCAGAAAAATATTCTCATCAATTAATGGAGCAGTTAAAAAGCGGCGGGCCGTTAAGCGACTTTAACGGGATGTTCGGAATTTTAGTCTGTGCTTGTGACGATTTAAAAAAAACTGATGCGAAAGATGATTGCATTCAACCCGCGCTTGAGAACGAATATGTCGTGCTCCGTGCTTTTTCCGGGCAGTATAACTCAAAATGGAATTACGAAGGCTTTGTCCCTGCATTGGTAAATCAGGAAAAATACGATAAAGCAGTTTCTGTAAATGACAGAATGATTCACGAGCTTTCTTCTGCACCCGAAGGCGAAAGTAAAGAAGAAAAAAAAGAGCGCGATAAAAAGCGTCTTGAGCTTTGTAACGATTCCCTTTCTAAAATTTATTCTCTCTATAAATTTACGTGTGCAGATAAAACAGTTTCGGATTTTAGTAAAATTCAGCATAAGATAATGTATGAAGCTTATCAGAAAAAAGAAAAGCTTTTCCCGACAGGCACAGGTGAATGCTGTGAGCCAAAGCTTTTAAGTTATGCTTTTTCTAAAAATTTAATTCCTGTGTCTATGACAGAGTTTTACTGGGGAAAGCCAAACCTCAGGTGTGAGCAGGGAAAGTTTTATCCTCCCTGTGATGAAAAATGCAGTCTGATATTACCCGAAATTCTCGGTCTTAAAATTCTTTACCGTGATGATGATATTATAGTTGTAAATAAACCTTCGGGGCTTCTTGCTGTTCCGGGGCGTGGAGAAGATAAACAGGACTGTGTTGTAAACAGAGTCCGCAATCTTTTTCCTTTTTGCATTGAGCAGCCTTCGGTTCACAGACTTGATATGGATACGTCGGGTTTAATGGTTCTTGCATTTACAGCAGAATCACAACGCGCTCTTTCGATGCAGTTTGAACAGGGTAAAGTCCAGAAAAAATATATCGCAGTTTTAGACGGCGCTCTTGTAAAGCTTGGCGGCAGAAACTGTCCTGACCATGGACGTCTTGAACTTAAATTCAGACTGGATGTAGATAACAGACCGCACCAGATTTATGACGAAGAATTTGGAAAGCTTGGAATTACAGAATGGAAAAGACTTCGAATATGGAAGCTCTATGACCGCGACGTAACGAGCGTCGAGTTTATTCCGCATACAGGAAGAACCCACCAGTTAAGGCTTGCTTCTTCTGACCCTCACGGCTTTGGCATCCCGATTGTCGGTGACAACCTTTACGGCTCGCAGGAAGAAGGTCAGCGCCTTTTACTTCATTCAACTTACATAAGCTTTGAGCACCCGACAACAGGCAAACGAATGGAGTTTACATGCGAACCGGAATTCAGGTATTAAAAGTCCGGGTGGAAGCTCTTTTAAAAAAATAACCCCATATTTTTTCATAATCAGTTTGTGTCACTTGATACATTAAGCCTTTGCCTTATATAATTTAATTAATCTAAAAATAAATAATTCGAGGGGACTTATGGACGTACGTGTTCTTATTATTCTTATTTCTGTTCTGGGACTTTTTGTTGTGGTTATGGGTATTCTGCTTTTTTCAAATAAAGAAAGTGGAAAAGCCAGCAGTGAAAGCAGAAAAGAAAATCTTGATATGCTCATGAAGTTTCAGGATTCGATTAACGCAAAGTTTGATGCGCTTACTAAAAACACGCATGAGTCGATGACAAATACTCTTACTCAGTTTATGAATTCTCTTTCGCAGCGCCTTGATGTTCTTACAAAATCAACTCAGGAAACTCTTATAAACCAGCAGCGTCTTGTTCAGGAAAATTTAAAGCACATGCAGGATTCAAACGAAAAGAAGCTTGATCAGATGCGCGAAACTGTTGATGAAAAACTTCAGTCGACTCTTGAAAAACGTCTTACAGGTTCTTTCGAAATTGTAACAAAGCAGCTTGAGGCTGTGCAGAAAGGTCTTGGTGAAATGCAGACTCTTGCAAATGATGTTGGCGGTTTAAAACGTGCTCTTACAAATGTAAAGAGTGCAGGTGGAATGGGTGAAGTTCAGCTTGAGTCACTTTTAAGTCAGATTCTTTCGCCGGAACAGTATGAAAAAAATGCGCATCCAAATCCAAAGGATACTAAAAAGGTAGTTGAATTTGCTGTAAAAATTCCATCAAAGACATCTGACGGAGCATTTGTTCTTTTACCTGTTGATTCAAAATATCCTGCTGCTGTATGGGACAAGCTTACAAAAGCTTATGAAGATGCGGATAAAACAGAAATTGAAATTCAAAAGAAAGCTTTAGTTGCTGACATTAAAAAAATGGCAAAAGACATTAAAGAAAAATATATCGAAGTTCCTTATACAACAGATTTTGGTCTTATGTTTTTACCGTTCGAAGGATTGTTTGCAGAAGTCATGCGCATTCCGGGATTGTTTCAGTATATTCAGGATGAATATAAAGTTACGATTTCAGGTCCTACAACGCTCAATGCATTTTTAAACAGTCTGCAGATGGGATTCAGAACTCTGGCAATTCAAAAAGAAACTTCCAAAGTGTGGGAGCTTTTAGGTTCTGTAAAATCAGAATTTGGAAAATTCGGCGATGTTCTGGCGGCAACTAAAAAGAAGCTTGAATCTGCGACAAATGAAATTGAAACTGCAGAGCGACGAAGCCGTCAGATAGAAAAGAAACTTACAAAGGTAGAAGTGCTCCCTGGAAGCTCATCAAAGGATGCACAGCAGAATCTTCTTGATGATCTGACCGACGATGAATAACCTGTGCGCTGCAGCACTAGCTTAATACTTTGTTTAAAATCATATCTTTCTGGCGCCAGTTTTTTACAACCTTAACCTGTAAATCAAGATCGATTTTATAATCAAAGATTTTTCTGAGCGCTTTGATAGATTCAATTCTGATGGTTTTAATCATCGAAGCGCCTTTTCCGATTACAATTCCTTTCTGCGATTCGCGCTCGACGCACAAAAATGCGCGCACCCATAAAACCCTTCCTTCTTTTTTAAATTCCATGTCGGCAATTTCTACAAACAGCGCGTGAGGAATTTCATCAGAAAGACGGTTTATCGCTTCGCCACGGACTACTTCTGCAATTCTAAATCCAACTTCCTGGTCAGTGTAATATTCTTCCGGATAAAGATGCGGAGCAACAGGCGCAAGGTCGTAAAGGGCTTTAAGAACATCGTTAATGCCCGTGTCGTTTTTTGCAGAGATTTCAAATATGCGCTCATTTGGAATCTCTTTAAGCTTTAATAAAAGAAAATCCCGCACTTTAGAAGGCTTTGCTGCCGGGATGTCTGTTTTATTTATTGCAACGACGGTTTTTGCTGCGTAAGGTGCAACAAGTTCTGCCGTCATTTCTTCTTCCTGTCCGAGATCGCGGCTTGAATCTATTACATATAAAACGCATTCAGCAGCCTCAAGCTGGTCGCGTGCTGTCTGCTGGAGCTTAAGGTTAAGTTTTTTTTCTGACTGGTGATATCCCGGCGTATCTACGAAAACCAGCTGGCCAAACGATGTGTTTACGATTCCCTTGATGGCGTTTCGTGTAGTCTGCGGAATCGGGCTTACAATCGAAACCGGTTCTCCGCTTGCAGTGTTAAGGAAAGTAGATTTTCCGCTTGAAGGACGGCCTATAATGGCAACCATTGCTGTTTTTGGGCCTGCACTTTCGTAATTATTGTTTTCGTATTCATCTTTTGTTTCGTTCATATAAAATCCTGTATGTTAAACAGTATATAATAAAAATTATTTTTGACAAAGTGTAAAAGTAGGGTATAATTAAATAGGTAAAATGGCGAAAGAATTTTACCTGTTTAATTTAAAAATCGGATATTAATTAAATTAAGGAATTAAAATGAAAAAAATTGTAAAATTCGTGCATATATCTGCCGTTATATTGTCTTTATTCTGTCTTTTCAGCTGTGGAAATAAAAATTTCATGGTTAAAGTTAAGGGCGGAACTTTTTCAGAAGAACAGTGCAGGCTTATCGAAGGTCTTAAAGTAAAAGAACCGGATATTCTCGAACAGGAAAAAAATCCTAAAAAATTTGAGCTTAGAGTCAACGATTTTTACATTTCAAAATTTGAAGTTACACAGCAGCTTTATGATTCTATAATGCGTGGTGATGAAGAAGTAAATTCAAAACCTTCGCTTTATCAGGATAATCCTGCGGGAAAAGAAAAGCAGGAACTTCGTCCGGTTGAACAGGTTACATGGTACGACTGTCTTTTATTCTGCAACAAGCTTAGTATCAGAGAAGGCCTTGAACCTGTTTATACAATTGACGAAATTCTTAGATACACAAAAGGCAAAGGAATAAAAAAAGCAGTTGTAACTGCAGATTTTTCTAAAAATGGTTACAGGCTTCCTACTCGCGCAGAATGGATGTACGCCGCATTTGGCGGATCAAAATCAAAGGGAAAACATATTTACAGTGGAAGTGACAGGCTTGATGAAGTTGCATGGAATGAAGAAAATTCAGATGAGATGACGCATCAGGTTGGTCTGAAAAAGCCAAATGAACTCGGACTTTATGATATGACAGGAAATGTTGCAGAATGGTGCTGGGATTATATTTGGAGTGAAAAACTTGATTATGATGTAATTACAGGATATAAAGGGCCGGAGAGCGGACGTTACAGATATATTGTTGGTGGAGCTCATGTAAAAGATTTTTCCGGCATCGAATTTTATTATGAAAATTATAAGGAACTCGGAGCTGTCCAGGGATTAAGATATCATACAACTGGCTTTCGAATTGCACGAAATGTAAAATAGTTATGGAATCATTAGGTAATATTGTTGAATATTATGATGAACTCTATCCTGTGACCCAGGATCAAAAAGATTTTTACGACGGATTGGTAAATTCTTATTCAAAACCTGTTAAATTTTTAAGCATAGGTTGTGGAACCGGCATTTTGGAAAATCGTCTGGCTAAAGATACAACTGATGTAACAGGGCTGGAAACGATTAAGGAACTTCTTGAATCTGCTGCACGTAAGCGTAGAAATCAGTTGATGGCAGTAAGATTTTTTCAGATGTCTACAATTGAAATGGTCAGATTCCTTGGTAAAGGTTTTTATGATGTAATTTCCTGTCTTAATAACAGAATTATTTTTATTCATGATAAAGTTTTATTAAGAAAATTTTTCTTTGACTGTAAACAGCTTCTTGCTGCTGGAGGAATTTTAATTCTTCAGTTATGCAACTACGATTTGTACACAAAAAAAACAGTTATCAGCCTGCCGGAATTGAGCAGTGTCCGTGTAACGCTTAAGAGTAAACTTGAATATACAAATGATGATAAATATTATCTGACTCAGCATATTGAAACTGGGAATGGAAAAAATATTTCGATATGTTCAAAGGTTCCTGTTTATCCTGTCTGTAAAAAAGAACTTGAAGAATTTGCAAAAGAAGCGGGCTTTACTTCTGTAGAATTTTTTTCTGATTATAAAAAAACACCGTTAGATGAAAATACAATAAATCAGGTTGTCATAATAAAATAATTTAATATTCAGAGTTTTTATTCACAATGCATATTACGGCATGTGAATTATTTCGCGAGGTTTACTACCATTTGCAGGACCTACGATTCCGCGTGCTTCCATTTCTTCAACAAGACGTGCTGCTCTGTTATAGCCGACTTTTAATCTTCGCTGGATGTATGATGCGGAAGCCTTCCCTGCCTCGAGAACGATTCCGAGTGCTTTGTCGTAAAGTGGATCATCGCCATCACCAAAAAGACTTGGTTCTCCGAGTTCATCTTCATCATCTTCAACAAAGATTTCTTCATCGATATATTCAGGCTCGCCAAAGCCTTTAACGTATTCAACTACATTTTCAACTTCGTCATCACTTACATAAGTTCCCTGGATACGGACAGGGAATGGATCTGTTGCACTGGCATAGAGCATATCACCGCGCCCTAAAAGCTTTTCAGCTCCAACCTGGTCTATGATAATGCGGCTGTCCATTTTAGAAGCAACCATAAATGCAATACGAGTAGGGATGTTTGCCTTGATCAAACCGGTAATTACATCGATAGAAGGTCTCTGTGTTGCAAGAACAAGATGAATTCCAACGGCACGGCTCATTGCACAAAGACGGGCGATTGTAGACTCAAGTTCTTTTCCTGTTGTTGCCATAAGGTCTGCAAACTCATCGATGATTACAACAATGTACGGAAGCTTTTCTGTTGCGATGTGGCGTTCTTCTACACGTTTGTTATAGTTGATGATATCGCGTACACCAAGCCCGTCAAGAAGGGCATAACGTCGTTCCATTTCACAGAGACAATACTGCAGTGACTGCAATGCTTTCTTAGGCTCTGTGATAACCGGAGTTAAAAGATGCGGAATGTCATTGTAAAGTTTCAATTCAACAATCTTAGGGTCAACGAGAATAAGTTTAACCTGTTCAGGGGTTCGTTTGTATAAAATTGAAAGAATGATTGAGTTTACACAAACCGACTTTCCGGAACCTGTTGAGCCTGCAATCAAAAGATGTGGTGTCTTTGCAATATCTAAAAGCTGAGCTTCACCCTGTATGTCTTTTCCGAGGACAACAGGGATTGCCATCTTTTTATATTCTGGCAGGTTCTGCTCTATAAGTTCCCGGAATGTTACGATAGCACGGTTTTCATTTGGTACTTCAATTCCGACTGCACGTTTTCCTGGAATCGGCGCTACAATACGGATTGAACTTGCAGCAAGGCGTAGCGCGATGTTGTCTGCAAGTTGAACGATTTTAGAAAGTTTAACGCCTGGAGCAGGTAATATTTCAAACATCGTAACAACAGGTCCTTTTCTGATTCCTGTAACTTCTGCAGCGATTTTAAATTCTTCGAGAGTTTCTTTTAACTGCGCAGATGCGGCATTTGTTTTGTTATCGATAATCCAATACTGCTGGTCTTCAAATTCATCGAGTAACCCATCTGTAGGAATTTTGTAAGGTCCTTTTCTTTTCTGTTTAGGTTTTTTTTCTTCTCGAATTTCAGCTTCTGCTTCTTTTACAGATTTTTGAACGATTTCATTTCCTATATTCTGTTCAGCATTTTTTTCTGAATCATTTTTAGATTCACTGTGAATAAATTCATTTCCATTTTCAAGTCGTTCCTGAATTTCTCTATCCATCTGCGAGAAAATATCATTAACATTTGTATTGTCAGGAATTTTTGCTTCCATGACAGAAGGATCGCTCTGGACTGTGTCTTCGTTATAAACAGGAATGTCTATTTCTTCTTCAAGTTCTTCCTGAGTTTCTTCTGCAGGCTCTTCATTATAGTCTGGAAAGTCTGTTTCTTCCTGAGTTTCTTCTACAGACTCTTCATTAAAATCTGGAATATCAGGTTCTTCTTGAATTTCTTCTCGAGGATACTCTTCTGGTTCTTCATTTTCAATTTCTATTTCATCATCAACTGCATTTTCGGTATCTTCAAATTCAATCCAGTCATCAGTATTTGATTCAATTGCAGGTTCGAGTTTTGAAAATGGTTCATTATCATCATTTGTAAATGCAGGTTCATCGTGAGTTTCAAAAATTGTGTCAGTATTTTGAGACCCGTATTTTAATTTTTTATATCTTTCATAGGCAATTTTTTCTGCTATGATTCCAGATACAAGATATTCAATTGCCATAATAATGATTGTGGCTGCGATTGTTAAAATGAGTTTTAATACTTCTATTGGACCAGCCATTTCATGAGGGCTGCTTCTGTAGATTTTTTCGCTTATAACAGCAGTAAAAAAAGGAACAAGACTAAAGCTTATATAAATACATTTTTTAAATGTAATTTTTGCAACAAAAAGAATCATTGAAACTACAAAGAAAAAGACAGGAACCAGGATAGAACATAATCCGTAAGAACTCTCTAATGAGCTGCCGAGTATGCACATAAATTCATAAATTCCGCCTTGCCCAATGCCATTGTCAAAAAGAGAGAACAAAAGGCAGAACGATAAAAGAGCAGCAATTATAAAGAAAACTATTCCTGTAAGAATCTGTAAAATTCTGTAATTTTTCATTAAATCCTCTGATAAGTTGTAATAAAAGTCTAGTCTTTTCATTATCGGAAACAAAAATACCTTAGTTTATGAGTTTTTGTAAGATTGTCAGGTAATTTTCTTGTTTTTTGGGGTGTTTTTGATATAATTAAAGTATGAAAGATTCTAAAGTAAAGACTGTAGGTATTTTAACGTCAGGCGGGGATGCCCCGGGGTTGAATGCGGCTATCAGAGGTTTGTGTTTAACCGGAATGAATGAATATGGAATGAAATTTGTCGGAATTCAGAACGGATACAGGGGTTTTGAAAACGGGCAGAGTTTTCAGATAAAAAGGGAGAATTTAGACGGTTTATTGATGAAGGGCGGAACTTTTTTAGGTTCAACGAGGGAAAAGCCTTTTAAAAGCCAGGAAAAACTGGAAAAAACAGGGCTTACACCTGTAGATTCAATCAAGAAGTTCTATAAAAAATGGGATCTTGATGCTCTTGTTGTGCTTGGGGGTAACGGAAGTAATACGACTGCCGGGCTGCTGTCTGATGAAGGTTTAAATGTAATCGGACTTCCGAAGACAATCGACAATGATATTGTTCATACGGATTATACTTTTGGTTTTCATACAGCGGTTGATATTGCGACAGAGGCAATAGAAAAAATTCATACGACAGCATTCAGTCATAGTCGTGTAATGGTTATCGAAGTTATGGGCCATAAAGTCGGATGGATTGGACTTTGTTCTGGGATTGCGGCAGATGCAGATGTAATTCTTCTTCCAGAAATTCCTTATGACATAAAAAATGTTGCAAAAAAAATTATGGCAAATAAAAAGGCAGATAAAAATTATTCAATCGTAGTAGTTTCAGAAGGCGCGCAGAATAAGGAAGAAGCTAAGTTAGATAAAAAAGCATTTAAAAAACTCCGTGCAGAAATGAAATGTTCAATCGGAGAAAGAGTTGCAGAAGAAATTCAGGAAGAAACCGGACTTGAGACGAGATGTACTGTATTGGGGCATCTTCAGCGAGGTGGATCTCCTGATGCGTATGACAGATATATGGCAACTCTGTTTGGAAGTATGGCTGCAGATTATCTTGCACGGGGAGAGTTTGGAAAAATCCTTGTATGGCAGAATAATCAGATTACAGGAATTCCTTTGAGGGATGTTGCAGGCCAGGTAAAGAGTGTAAAAAAAGATGAACCTCTTGTAAAGGCTGCAGAAAAAGCAGGAATTTGTTTTGGGAACTGATTCATTTTGCTGTCACGGATGTTCTGAGTGCCGCGGCGCCGGCTGTATAAATGAACTTCCTGGTATGGGCGGTGTTAAAGATAATGAAAATTTTCTCTTGAACTGTTCAGCGTGGGGGAAACTTTATAAAGAAGAAGGCGGTTCTTCAAAGGTTCCTTCTCTTTCGCGCGAAGATTTGATGGATTTAATCCGGCTTGCTCCTGTTACGGGTGCTGAAGAAAATATAGGCTGGGAAGATGAAGAAAGTTTTTATGAAGAATTTTTCACGACCTTGCATCACAGCGGAATAAAACTTTCTGTCGGGGACGGGTGCCCGGATGCAAAACTTCTTTATGGAATAAATGCAATTAAAACAATTCAAAATGAAAAAGATAAATATTGCCGTGCTGCAGTTTTCTTTAAACCATATTCAGATGAAAATCTTGTAAACAGAATTGCATGGGCAGAACCTGTTGCAAATCATATCGGAATTGATATTGATGCATATAATATTGTTACGATGAGAAACAAAGTAAATTTAGAAAAAAAATCTGCATTTCAGATTCAATCTATAATGAAAAAAATTGATGTACCTTTTGTTTTAAAAGGTGTATTTACAAAAGAAGATATTGAACTTGTAAAAGAAGCAAAACCTGATATCGTTTATATTTCTAATCATGGTGGAAGGGTAGAAACGAGAAAGGGAAGTACTGCTTTAACTTTAAAAGAAGCTGGCCCTATTATAAAAGATTATTGTCAGGAAATCTGGGTTGACGGTGGGATAAGATCAAAAAAAGATATTGAGCTTGCACATTTTTATGGCGCAAGTCAGGTTTTACTTGCGCGTCCTTTTATAAAAAATTTCTGTTATACAAATCAAAGTGGAATAGATGAAATTCTTAAATAGAGTTGAAAATTAAAATTTTATTTGGTCATAAAAAAGCCCGCATTATTTTTGCGGGCTTTTTTATCGTATAGATTTCTTAAAGAAAGGTTTTAGTCAAGTTCAACTAATTCAACATTCTTAAGATAAATTGTATCTTTAGATTTTTGATTTCCCATGTTAAATTCGAGACGTGCAAGAGGGTCATCAAGCTCTTTCATTTCGTATTCAAAAGTATAAGTTTTCCATTCATTTGTAAGATCAATCGGTGTATCATAAAAATATCTTATCCAGTTTACTTCTGGAGCAGTAACTGCAACTTTTAAAGTTCGTTTGCTGTCTGCTTTTGCATCGAATTTGATTCTATAGTGCTTGCCTCTGTAGTGTCCGATTCCAGGATGTACTAACTGAATTGAATAATCAACACCACCGTAGTTTGAAGTTTTGATGATCATTTGAGAATCTTTAATCTCTGCACTTCCAACTCCACCGCCTGCTGTAAGGAAAATCCAGTTTCCGGTTCCGTCGAGTGGTTCTGCTTTTTCAAAATTTCCGTTGTGAATATAATTTCCGTTTGCATCCGGAACAGGGAATTTTACAGTTGGACGTTCTACATTTGTATCATATTTAGATTTCTGATAAACACGAACATAATCAATTTCGAATTTTGCATTTTCAAAATCTGTTGAGTCATCAGGATCTCCCGGCCAGTCACCACCTACTGCCAGATTAAGCTGAATGTAGAAATCCTGATCGAATGGTGCAGGATAATCAAAAAATTCTCCGCCTCTGCTTTTTGCAAACCAGTTGTTTTCTTCATAGAAAAGATTATCATCGATGTACCAGCGGAATTTTCCAGGTTCCCATTCAACGCTAAATTCGTGGAAACTGTCTGCAAAAGAATCGTTTGAAAGAACATATGTTCCCTGTTTCTGTGCATGTGGTGCACCATAGTGAATTGTTCCATATGTTTTTTGAGTATCGTTTCCCAAAACTTCCATGATGTCTATTTCGCCACATACCGGCCAGTTACCGTATTTTTCTTTTGTAGGCATCATCCAGATTGCAGGCCATAAACCTTTCCCTTTCGGGGCTTTTGCTCTTACGCAAACTCTTCCGTAAGTAAAATCTTTTTTGTTACAAGTCTGAACTTTTCCAGATGTGTAATATTTTTTTCCACTTTTTAATGATTTCTGTACGGCACGAAGAACAAGCTTTCCATCTTTTACGTAGATGTTTTCATCTTCTTTTGTGTATGCCTGAAGTTCATGGTTTGTCCATCCTGCCGGGCGTTCTTCACGGTTCCATATTTTGTCATCAAGTTTATCACCATCGAATTCATCATGCCAGAGAAGTTTATATCCTTCATAATTTTTTACCTGTCCATTGCATGAAGTCAAGGCTATAGAACTTAAAACAAGCGCTAATATCGCTGTATATGCAATTTTCTTCATAAAAGTCCCCTTTTCTTTGTAATAGAATATGTCATTTTACACTTAAATTTCAGAGAATAAGTAAAAAAATCGTTATTAAAATAGTAAAAAATACTAGTAAATTTCGGAACTTTATTACGATGCTATAGACTGTGAGATTTAGCCCTTTCTTCTTACTTTGAATTGAATTTTCGGACCTGATTTCTTTTCCGAAATCTTTTTATACTTTTTGTAGAGGATTTCCTGGGCTCTTAGAGGTTCTCTTCCTGTAATTGGTCTCCGTTCAATCCATTTACCGTCACTTCTCAATTGATGTGCGTTTACATTTGAATTGATGTATGTGTCGAGCGCTTCTTTTACTTCTGCAAAAATATGCTGATCGAGAATCGGGAACATAAGTTCGATTCGTCGGTCAAGGTTTCTGTCCATCCAGTCTGCACTTGAAAGATAAATTTCTTCCTGCCCGCCGTTTTTAAAATAGAAAATTCGTTCATGTTCAAGATAGCGGTCAACAATCGACACAACCTGTATGTTTTCACTCATTCCTTTGACCCCGGGAACAAGCATACATATTCCGCGAACGTTTAAAAGAATTTTTACACCGGCACGGCTTGCATCATACAAAGCCTTGATAACTTCTTCATGAGTAAGAGAGTTCATTTTTGCGATTATCATTCCGGGATTTGCCGGATTTGAAAATCTTATTTCACGCTGAATCATAGAAAGGATGTTTGACTTAAGATTTACTGGAGCCATGCTTAATACTTTCATCGATTGCAAAGCCGAATAACCTGTAACGATATTAAAGAAGGTTGTAACGTCATTTGCAATTAGCGAATTGCTTGTAAATAATGACATGTCGCTATAAAGCTTTGCCGTCTTTGGGTTGTAATTTCCTGTTGATAAATGAATGTAACGTTTTATGGCAGTATCTTCTTTTCTGATTATCATTAAAACTTTGGCATGGACTTTTAAATTTACAATTCCCTGAATTACAATTGCACCTGCGTTTTCAAGTTCATTTGCCCAGGCAATATTTCTTTCTTCATCAAATCTTGCCTTTAATTCTACGAGAACAGTTACCTGTTTTCCATTCTGTGCAGCTTTTTTGAGTGCACTTATAATCGGAGAATCGCTTCCAGTTCTATATAAAGTCATTTTGATGGAAATTACATCAGGATCATCTGCTGCATCAGAGATAAGCTTTATTACAGGATTATAACTTTCGTATGGAACGTGTAAAAGAACGTCATGCTGTTTTAAAACATCCCAGTACGGGTTCTCTTCCGGAAGATTTTTCGGATTAAAATGTTCCCAATTTTCAAATTTCAATTTAGAAGTTTCTTCAAAGTTTCCTATTTCAAGAAGAACGCCAGGGTCTATAAGTTCATCGCATTCATAAACATCTTCTGCAGAAAGATTTAAATTTTTCATAAGAAATTTTTTTATTTCTGCACTTGAATTATTACAGTTTAATCTTACTGCAAATGATGACTGCCTCTGGATAAGAACCTCTTCCATTGCCTCAATAAAGTTAGAAGAAGCTTCTTCGTCAACTGCAAAATCTGCATCTCTTATAACATTAAAGAGCATCGATTCTTTTACTTCAAACCCTGGGAATAAAGCAGTTCCATATTCGAGAACAAGATTATCAAGAAGAGTAAACTGTCTGTTCTTTGTGTGACCAGGAAGCCAGATAAGTCTTGAAACTCCCATCGGAATCTGAACTATTGCAATTGGTTGTTTTCCTTCACGAATAAAAAATTCTTTATTCATAGGATTAATATCCTGCATCGGTTTTAAGAGAAATGCAGCGTGATACAAAAGATTGTTTATTACTGGGAAAATTTCTGTGTCTGCCCTGAGTGGTGTTAAAAGCGGGAGAATATTTTGATTAAATTCCCTCTGACAGAAGTTTTTCTGTTCAGGAGTAAAATCCTGTGGCTTAACATATGTAAAACCTTCCTGCTCAAGGAGAGGAAAGATTTCATTTTTAAGGCAGTCATTTTTTTTCTGTACGACTTCGTGTGCTCTGATAGAAAGCTGTTTTAAAAGTGATGAAGGATTAAAACCAGAAATATCTTTTTTCTGTGCGTTCATTTTCTGAAGGCGTTTGATTGAGGCAACACGCACCTGAAAAAATTCGTTAAAGTTACTTGTTACAATAGATAAAAACTGAATGCGTTCAAGAAGAGGAAGGTCTTTTCTGCATGCCTGAAAAAGGACACGGTCATTAAATTCGATCCAGGAAAGTTCTCTGTTAAAGAAAGTATATTTTGTCATAATTTCCTCCAGCGATAATTCTTCCGGTTAAGAAAGGACTATCCTATATCCATAAACATATTCAAACATATTTGCTTTTTCTATGAGCGCCTGGTTTTCAAGAAGTATGTTATGTTTTGATCTTGTGTTGATAAAGAGGGTATCATTCTGTTTTGAAATTAAAAGGTCTGTAAGTTTCTGCTGATGAGCACGGTCAAGAGCATCTGCAATTCTTAAAATTGCAGTAAGCTTTAAAATTATCATTCTGTCGCTGCGTGGCAGAATCGAAAACTGTTCGTCATCCTGAGGAAGAGTTGAACCTCTGTGAAATTTTGCAATTTGTGCGATTATAGTATTCTCAAAATGGCTTAATCCGAAAATTTCTGAATTAGAAATTATATACTGGCTGTGATACTGGTGATCACCAAGTCTTATAAACATTCCAATATCATGAAGAATTGCAGCAACTTCAAGGAGCATCCTTGCTCTTTCATCAAGTCCGATTTCGTCTTTCAGTGTATCAAAAATTTTAAGACTCACATCCCGCACATAAAAAGCGTGTGCAAAATCTCCGTGATATTTTCTTAAAAGGTTAATCGCAGAAGCAGTAATCTGAGAATAAAATTCTGACTGGAGCTCTGCAGAAGGTTTTGAAATCTGACTTATAATTACACCTTCCCGAATGTTTGTATCCAGTACAATAATTTTATCTACTTTTGTAAGTTGAACGAACATTTCATAAATCGAAAGTCCGATATAAAGAGAAGAAGCTTCGTTGTATTCAATTTTAAATTTGGCAACAATCTCTTCTGTTGAATAAGTTTGAATTTCTTTTACAAATTTTTCATATTCTTTCCGCGAGATTTCCCAGATACCGTCACCAATTTCTTTTCCGTAAGTAATTGCGGCAAGACGTGGTTCTCCTCCAACAGAATAAAACTGCTTTACTGTCGACATATCAAGGTCTTCATTGAGAGACCCTTTTGTATTTAATATGAACTGGTAAATATACCTTCTTACATCGTCTGCAGTTGCTGCAGGAAGGTTTAAGTTCTGTTCGATTCGGATTGTTCCGATTTTGAGTGAATGTGCTCCGGCCATCTTTCCTTCTTTAATGAGCATCATTTCTGTCGAACCGCCGCCTGCTTCAAGAATTATGGCATCGTCATCTACATTTTTTTTCGAAAGTGTTTTTATTTTATTCATTACGGCAAGATACATGAGACGATTTTCTTCAACACCGTCAATGATCTTAACTTTAAATCCGGTCTTTACAAAAATCCGGTCTGTAATAGGATCAGGATTTTTTGCCTCGCGAAGTGCACTGGTTGCAATTACTAAAGTCTGTTCAGGTAAAATTCCCCAGCCGGCAAGCTGTTCTTTAAATCTGGAAAGAATCTGAAGAGATAAAATTAAATTTGCCCTTGAAATAGAACCTGTTGTAAAAACATCACGGCCAAGTGCGACCGGGAGTTCAGAGTAGTCGAGAACTTCCCAGCTGCCGTTTGTCTTTATCTGAACCACCAGAAGCCTAATTCCGATGGAACCTATTTCGATAACTGCTTCCGGTGTTGCCATAAAAGTCTCCGTTAAAGCTTGTCAATCAACATAGAACATTTTCCTGATGGAATTGGCAATGTTTTTTTCTTTTCATCAAGAATGTTGATTGTAAAGTAATAGAGTTTTTCACTTTCCATTTGAATTTCCCATCCACGCTGACTCTTGTTGCTCAAGATTGTGATGAGGTTTCGTTTGAGAGAAAGATTTTCAATACCCATTATTTCAAGGTTAGGAATAATCCAATCTACAGTTTTACGAGGAAGACTTATAATAAGTCCGATAACATTTTCAATCATCAATGCGATTGTCGAAAGACCTACAGCCTGTAAATATCTTACACGAGGGAAGTTTGGTTTTCCGCGAAGACTTGCTTTTCCTTCTTTAGTCGGAAGATAAGCTTCAAACATATCGCCATTGATTTTCGTATCATTAGGAGAAAGTCCTTCAAGAATATAATATAAATGTCTGATTGAGCATTCGCGCGCAAGATCATATCTCTGATATTTTTCAAGACCCTTGATAACCATAAAGTTAAGGGCAGGGAAAACACTTCCTCTATAGCCTTCTCCACTTTCTTTAAAGTCAGGTGAGTCTGCAGAGAGAGAAGGGAACGGATGATCTGTTCCGAATGTTTTTGGATTTGTAAGATGTGCAATAAGCATATCTGCTTTATCTGCATTAGGAATTTCTGCCAGAAGCGGCCAGAATCCTGCAATTGTTTTCTGCGGAAGCATAGTTTCTGATTTATCAAGATCATGATAGAAACCGGTTTTCTGATTCCACATCAAAGAATTAATTCTTGTCTTTAAAGAGAAGTACATTTTCTTGTACTGGAAGCTTAATTCTTTGTCGTTAAGAATATCACCAAGTGCCGCCATGTGAGTTGCATTGATTGCCATTGCTGCGTTAAAGTCTACAGGGTAATATGCTTTTTCTCTCGGAGAGTTAAACATTCCTGTTGCAGTATGTGGAACTGAATAAAGTCCGTTTGGCTTTTTAAAGTTTGCATCAATCCATTCAATATATTTCTGTAGAATCGGTACAACTTCTTTTACTCTTCGTTTGTTTGCAGATTTGTGATAAAGGTTAAATTCTGCCCATGCGAAAAGTGGAAGACCGATTCCTTCCATGTTTGTTTTATCAGTTATAGGTTTATTTTTCTTTAAATCATATTTCCATCTGATTGCACCGTTTTTTTCCTGACGTGCATAAAGATAATCCAGGTTTTGATTTGCCGGATAATTCCTGTTGGAGTAAACCAGAAAAAATGATGAAAAAATTGAATCGAACTGTGTTATGGTAAACTGCTTGTCTTCCGGGAATACAAAATATCCGTCAGAATCAGGCAGTCCGGACTTAGGGCTAATCCAGAAGTCTCCTAACCAGTTCCATGTTTTGTTGTAAATATCTACAAAATCCTGATCATAGAAATGGATTTTTGGGAAATCTTTTTTGTTCACAAAAACTCCTATTTTCTCAATCAAACCGCAAATTTTTCTAAAAACTTCGGTAAATTGATTGAGTGAAAAACTTTTATAATTATATCACAAATTTACAAAAATGACTCACAAATTTCAAAAAAAATTATTATTTTGTGTGATTTTGAACCCTTATTCAGTGGTTCCTGTTACTTCAGGGGCAGAAGAGGTGTCCCTGTAATAAAGTTTTATGATTTCGTGCTGCGATTTATGTCTTGATTTAAGAAGGAGCCCCTTCATGGCAGCTCTGTAAACATAACCGGAAGAGTTATAGATTTCAAACTGCGGGTCAGTTCTAAAGTCCATGTTATAAATCTGAATTCTTATAAACGGATTAATGCCACTTAAAATCAGATAGTGAGTAAGTCCCAGAGGGAAGTCTATATCTGTGTAAATCGTCTTGTTTTCATCAAGAGTAATATTGATGCTGCGTGCAATTGTCCATGCCCATACAGGGATTCCATCTACCATTCTGATCTTAGCAAAGTGCGGGTAGAATGTGTTATTATGAACCAGAATAGGATAAATTTCGCTCATTGTGCGTAAATCAAGTCCTGTAAGGTCAGAAAGGTATGAATTTACGATAAGATATCCGCATTTTTCAATATTCTGCATTCCCGTGATAATTCCATACTGGATAAAGGCATCTCCAGCCTCCACAGCCTGGATTACAGGGAGATTTATGTCATTTTCTGCAACGTGTATCTTCTGATTATCAAGTTTGCATGAATCTGAAATCTTTTTTACACAAGGTTCGAGGACAGGAGAAAGGGCCTGTGCACTTTCTGAGCCTGCGAGTGTTAAAGCTGAATATACCCTTAAAATTCCTGTTGCCTGAGAAACTGTAAAGTTATTGTTTGTAAGACTTGCAGGCATTGCAAGGATTTTTGCAACAGCCTGATCTTTTTCGTTTATGAGAAAGTATTCTGCTATGAAAGGAGCTTCGAAAATATCGCACGACGAAGAAGAAATTGCCTGTAAAACCATGTTCCTGTAGTTTTCCATCTGAATCTGTAAGCCGGGAGCTGCTTTTGCAAGCCCTCCAAAGAAAGGAGTCGAAAGATAAGTCCTTTTTGAGCCTTTTATGAATGTATCAGGAACTGTATTAAGTGCTTCATTGTATCTTCCTAAGTTACCCATGATTGCAGCATAAGAGATTACAGTCTGTTCTGTAAGGTTTGCAGTAAATGCCACATCACTTTCCCGCTGACGGATAAATTCTGAGACGATTGTCGAGCTTAAAGAGTCAATTGAGTTCTGAAATTCCTGTTTTGAAGCCCCTGCAATCTCTGCAGCAGCGTCAATAGAAAATTCAGCCTGCTTAACATATGTACTGTAACGGGCAAATTTTGAATTCTGAAGAAGAACAAGGGCATTATTTTCCAAATGTGGTGCTACGAGGGAATAAGTTGAATTTCTTCCTTCGAGAATTGCCTGTTTTGTTTTTCTGTCTGTAAATGAAAAGCCGCTTAAAGGCTTTGTAGGAATGGAAACAAGGTTCACTTTTTCCGGAAATTCACCTGTAATCATTAAAGGAGCTTTTTCAGACTCGTCTGTGAGTGCAAAAGTAATCTTTATTCCATCAGAGAACAAAAGAGTAAGGGAAAGATCAGTTTCTTCAAAGCTCTTGAGAACAGCCTTTTTTGTAGTTCCGTTAAAGGAATATTCCATAGGGTTATTGTCATCAGCTAAGAACTGAAGACCATTATATGCAACCTGGAACTGGTTTTTTAAAGCTGTACTTCCGGGTTTATTTTCAGCCTCTACAAGTGTAACCCTCATTGAATGAATGGTTTTTCTTATGATAGAATCGCTTCTAAATTGAATTACAAAAATGCCGACAATAATAACGGCGTAAAGGACAAATAGCCCGAATGACTTTCTAACAATATGATTACGCATTTTAGTTAGTTTATCTGCTTCAAGCGGGAAAATCAACTATTTGACCTCTATTTATAGGAAAAAAGATGTTGAAAAGTATTAAAACTGAGGGGAATTTCAGTAAAATGACGGTAAAAAGATTAATAAAGACGGCTGCAGTGTTTTTTGCAGTATTGATATTCAGTTCTTCTGTGTTCGCTGCAGAAGTCAGTTCCAAGGCTTCAGAATCAAAAGCAGCAAATGCCCATAAAGGTGCAAACCCGAGGGTAAGTTTTGTTCAGGACCTGCAGAAAAAACTCAATGCAGGAAATCTTGAAGAGGCAATCCTGGCTTTTGACAGTCTTGATGAAAATTTAAAAGAGGACGAAGGACTTCTTGTCATAAAAGCATCTCTTTTAATTTCAGCCTCAAAGATTGAAGAAGCAAATTTAGTTTTAGATTATCTTGAACAGAAAAATCCATTGAACATTGATGTTCTTGAAATGAAAATAATCGCAGCAAAAGCCGGTGGTGAAGAGACAAAAGCACAAAAGGCTTCTGCAATATCAAAAGTAATTGCGCTTGATCCGAATAATCCGACGGCAAATATCGAGCTTGCTCAGGAAAATGTACTCCAGAGAAAATACAAGACAGCAAGAACATATTATCAGAAAGCTCTTGTAAAAGCTCCTAAAGATTTGAATGCACTTTTCGGTTACGGACAGACTTCTTATTATTTAAATGATATCGAAGAAGCAAAAAAAGCGTTCAACAAAATGCTTGAGATAAATCCAAATGATGCGATTGCGTATCAGTATCTTGGAAAACTCGAAGCAGAAGATGACAGATATAAATATGCAGTTGAATTTGTTCAGAAAGCGATTGCGATTGAAAAAGATAATTACGATTTTTATATGGATCTTGGAACATACTCGCGCTTTTTAGGAAAATTTGATGATGCAGAAAAGGCATGGACAAAAGCAATTTCTATAAATCCTGATTACTTTCTTGCTTATGCATACCGCGCAGGACTTTATGATGAACAGAATAAACTTGATAAGGCATTAAAAGATTACCGTAAAGTTGTAGAAACAAATCCAAAATATTATTTTGCTTATGAAGCATTAGGAATTCTTGCATGGCATGAAGGAAACTGGGACGAAGCAAGAGGAGCTTTTGAAAAAGCATATTCATATAATGCAGAAAATATTTCTTATCCTCTTATGATTGCTGCATGCTGGTCAAAAGCAGGAAAATATCAGAATGGAAAATTATTTCTTGAAAAAGTAATGAAGAAGATGACAGATAAAACGAGTCTTAATTTCCAGATGATAAGATTGTTTCACGATATGGGACCAGGAAATGCAGAAACAGATATTGCATTGAAAATTCAAAAAGAAGATAAGACAAATGTCCGTGGAAAAATGCTTTATTACTTTGCGTTATATTATGAATTAAAAAATAAAGATCAGCTTGCTTTAAAATATTATGGCGAAGTAAAGAACATGCAGAGTCCTATGTTCTTTGAATATCGTCTGGCAGAATGGAGTCTTGAAAGATGAACAGCACAAAAAAAGTTTTAAATCTTGACGGGAGAAAAATTACACTCATTGGAACAGCCCATGTCTCAAAAGAAAGTATTCAGCAGGTAACAGAAGAAATAATAAACGAAAAACCTGATTGTGTTGCAGTTGAACTTGACGAGCGCCGATACAATTCGATGACAGATACAGAAAGCTGGAAAAAACTTGATATCATAAAAGTTTTAAAAAGACACGAAGGATTTTTAATGCTTGTAAATCTTGTGTTAAGTTCTTTTCAGAAAAGGATGGGACAAAATGTCGGTGTAAAACCTGGTGACGAATTACTTGCTGCAATCAAAACTGCGCAGGAAAACGGAATACCATTTACACTTGTTGATCGTCCGGTACAGACAACACTTCGTCGTGCATGGGCAAAAAATTCTTTTTTCGGCAAATGTAAATTACTCGCATCATTATTGTTCAGTGCATTTGACAAAGAAGAAGTTTCAGAAGAGCAGATAGAGAATCTTAAAAAAGAAAATGAGATGGGTTCTATGATGAACGAGCTGGCAGAATATCTTCCTGCTGTTAAAGAAGTTCTTATCGATGAACGTGACAGATACCTTGCAACTCATATATGGAATTCAAGTGGAAACAATGTTGTCGCTGTATTGGGTGCGGGGCATCTTAACGGTGTGGAAGCTTATATTCAGAAGATTGCAGATGCAAAAGCAGTAACAGATACATCAGATATAGAATCAATTCCGGATGCCTCGCTTTCTGGAAAAATCATCGGCTGGGCAATTCCTGTTATTATAGTTGGACTTGTTGTTGCTGGATTTTTCTTTGGTGGAAAAAAAGTCGGAAGCGATATGGTTTTAACATGGGTTTTATGGAATGGAATTCTTTCTGCTGTCGGAACGGTTCTTTCGCTTGGACATCCTGTTACAATTTTGGTTGCATTTGCCGGAGCTCCGCTTACATCTTTATGTCCATTTATCGGTGTAGGATTTTTAACAGGTATTACTCAGGCTGTTGTATGCAAACCAAAAGTTTCAGATATGGAAACGCTTCAGGATGACGCATCTTCTCTTAAAGGCTGGTATAAAAACAGAATAATCCGTGTACTTATGGTATTTGTTTTATCAACACTCGGTTCAACAATAGGAACATTTGCAGCAGGCGCAGATATAGTTTCACTTCTTTCTAATCTTGGACTGCGTTAAATAATATCTGTAATTTATTTCTTAGCTGCAAAAGAATTTCTGATAACAGCACTTATGTCACATACTTGTGTAATGCCTTCATCCATTTCAGGTGCAAGAATTCTTTTGTAGCCGAGATTCATTGCAGTTTTTGCCCTCTGCTTTATTCTTGCAACAGGTCGTATTTCTCCTGCAAGACTTAATTCTCCGATTAACACAGTATCTTTTAAAACCGGAACACCTGTTCTTGCAGAGTAGAGACTTGCAGCAAGTGCTGTATCAATTGCGCTTTCCGTAAGTCTTACACCGCCTGCAACATTTATGTAAATATCCTGATCAGAAAATCTTAAACCGGTTCTCTTTTCTAAAACTGCAGCAACGCGGTTTACACGATTAGAATCAATTTTGTCACTGTAAACTCTTGTCATTGAAGATTTTGCTGGAACAGTTAGCGCCTGAATTTCTACTAAAAAAACTCTTGTTCCTTCAAAGACTGCAGTAACTGCAATTCCGTTTGGAACTTCTCCTTCGCGACGTGTTAAAAACATTGTACTCGGATCTTCAACTGCTTTAAGACCTGTTGGAGTCATTTCAAAAATTCCAAGTTCATCAACAGAACCAAATCTGTTTTTGTTTGCACGTAAAAATCTTATCTCATCATTATTGCGGTCAAAAGAAATTACCGTATCAACCATATGCTCTAAAGCTTTTGGCCCTGCAATGTTTCCATCTTTTGTTACGTGGCATGTCATGATAAGAACACTTTCATTTTCTTTTACCCATCCGACAAGTTCATTTGTGCAATATTTTAACTGATTAATTGTTCCTGGTATTATTCCACCTTCGACAGAATATACAGTTTGAATTGAATCTATTACAACAAGCAATGGTTTTATTTCGTTAAGCGCATCTGTAATATCTTCAAGCCGCATTGCACTTAAAATCTGAATTTTATTAAAGTCAACACCAAGTCTTACTGCTCTTGATTTTATCTGACTTGATGATTCTTCTCCTGAAACATAAAGGACAGTTGCATCGTTCAACTTGGAACATAAGGCCGCAGTTTGAAGGAGCAGAGTTGATTTTCCGATGCCGGGTTCTCCGCCAAGTAAAATTGCAGAACGTTTTACAGCACCGTTCCCGCCAAGTACTCTGTCAAATTCTTTTATTCCGGTAGAAACTCTGTCGTCATTCATTGCATTGATTTCAGAAAGAAGAACAGGTTTTACTTTTGATGCAATGTTTCCAGGTGTTGTAGATGAAAATGAATTTGGATCATAAACACATTCTTCCATTGTGTTCCACGAATTACATTCTGGACAGCGGCCAAGCCATCGTGGTTGTGTAAATCCGCATTGAGAACATTTATAACTGATCTGAATTTTTTTCTTAGCCATTTATTTCCTCAATAAGAAACTGCATCTATTTGTGAATCAGTCTCTGAATTAGTATACGTGTTTTTTTCATTTTTTATCATTATAAAAATTTTATTCGGTGCACACGACAGCCACTGTCCGCTTTTTGAAATTGCTCCCTGATGAACACAAAGTTTGTTGGGACAAACAGAATCTTTTATATAAACTTTTGAATCCTGTATGATTATTTCTGTTTTTCCTATGGCTCCATCGATGAAAATATGATTATTTTCTCCTAATGGGTATTCAAAATTTTCTGTCGGAGTGGAAATTTGTAGTATTTTCTTATTACCCCCTCTGAAAAAACTACCAAAAAAGATGAAAATAATACCACAAAATGCAAAAAAAATGAAAAAATCTGCAAATTTCAAAAAAAATTTTAAATTTTTTATTGACATAAACATATACTCATTGTATTGTAAAGTTAGCTTGTAAATAAGCTGATAAACTCTCTCCGATGTCCAGCTTGCTGGACAGTAGAGCTCTTGGAAAGCGTTGCTATTCGAGAGCTCTATTTTTTTGCCCTGACGCGGTTTCTGAGGTTTCTCCGGTTAACTTCAGATTCCGCCTGTATAAATTTTACGCGCCCGGTTCTGAGCGCGTAACTGATTTTTGATTATTTTGTATAAACGGTTCCTGGTGCTATAGATTTAGTAACCCATGTATTACCGCCTATTGTCGAGCCTCTGCCAATTACTGTTTCCCCGCCAAGAATTGTAGCTCCTGCATAGATTGTAACATCGTCTTCTACTGTAGGATGTCTTTTTGTACTCTGAAGTTCTTTTTTAACGCTGAGAGCACCAAGTGTAACACCCTGGTAGATTTTAACGTTATTTCCGATTACTGTAGTTTCTCCGATAACAATACCGGTTCCGTGATCGATAAAGAAAGATTCGCCGATTTCTGCTCCGGGATGAATGTCGATACCAGTTTTTCCATGGACATGTTCGCTCATGATACGCGGAATGATTGCAATACCGTTTTTGTGCAGAAAGTGAGCAATTCTGTACACAACTATAGCTTCCAGGCCTGGATAAGAGAGGATAACCTCTTCATTGTTCATGGCCGCAGGGTCGCCTGCAACGGCTGCCTGTACGTCAAGCTGAATTTTTCTTCGAATTTCAGGAATTTCATTGAGAAGAGCATAAACAGCCTTTTCAGCAAGCTTGTAGCAGTGTGAATTCTGTACCGAACTCTTTGAATTTGAATCAGATTCTTTACATTCTATTATAAAAGTGAGTACTTTCTGAATTTCTGAAGTTAAAACAGAGATTATTCTGTTAATCTTCATACCTGTTACAAAACGGAGGTTTCCGGTACCGATGTTTTCATCGTATTTAAATCCCGGGAAAATCAGAGACTGAAGATCCTGAAGGACAGTAACAACATTCTGTCTGTTCGGGAAGTTTTCTGCTCCTGAACGGTTAATTCCTCCGTATTTCTCGTAGGAATCCATGATTCCGTCAATTAATGTATCAACATCCATATTTTGTCCTATGCTGAATTTACACAAACCCGGGCATCTTTTCCCTGAATCCCGGACTTCCTTTAATAAAATCGTTTACTTCAATATAATGCAATTCATTCAATACGACAACTGTAAAAGAGGTTTTTAAGGACCTGATGTTTTAATGTATATTTATGAAAATAAAGGCAGTAGTTGGTTCAGAGGTTTTTATTGAAGGTCGTACTGTAGAAATTTATGCAAAGTGGATATGCGATCACGAAGTAACTCAAAAAGCAAGAGCATCTTACCCCGTGTTATAAAATTAAAATGGCAAATAATACATCAGCTTATTCAACTGATCCTGATGACTGGGGAACAATCCCTAACAGTAGTGGCGATTCAAGATGGAATGGTGTAATCTGTGATTTTATGGCAGATGGATACAGACTTCTTACAGAAGCAGAGTGGGAGTATGCTGCTCGTGGGGGAACAATACTTTCCACAGATCAATACAGTGGAACAAATGACATATCTGAAGTCAAAAAATATGCTTGGTATGATTTCAATTCTAATGGTGTAAGTCATGAGGTAAAAACAAGATTACCTAATGCTCTTTACCTTTGTGTAAAGCAAATATGATATAGTCCGAAGGCGTTTTCGTTTTTGGGCTATATTTTTTCCTTTTTTTTAGAGATTTCAGCCCACTGTGCATTCTTTATTACCTTGTAGAATATGAAGTTGTTTGCAAGTGTCGCGTTGTTCCATTTTTCATCTGGAGTCATTTTTTCTTTTGAGTTCATTTTGTACCTCACTAATTTTTTTTATTCCGCTGTAATTTTTATACGCAAAAAAATAAAAAATTTTTAAAAATAGGTGGATTTATATTTGACGGATTTTTCGGGGGTGGGTACTATGGAAGAGAGTTTAAAAAGTTAAACTTGCGCCGGGTGTGAGTTGTCGTATGGACAAAACCGGTTGCAGTTTTTAAAAAGGTGGAAGTTATGAAAAAAGTTTTTTCTTTTGTCGCAGTGTCTTTAGCGCTTGTATTGAGTGCATCTTTTATCAGCTGTAAAGCGCCGAGTGGAGGAGGGAAAGATCCTCGCCAGGAGGTTTCTGGGAAAATCGGAAAATACGAAAAACCATATGAAGTAGGTGATATCTTGTTTACAGACGGTAGTGCAACTGCTTATAAATCAGGACTTACACTTACTGCTGAGCAGAAGTCTAAAGCTATAGCCGTAATTTATAAAGTTGATGGTTCAAAGGCTTATGGAGTAGGACTTGTTCATAATAAAAGCGGACTTGCTTGGTGTTTAAATGAAGCCAAAGGAATGGATAAATATTTTTCAGACATCCTATGTACTCCATATCAAAATGCTGTTTGGACATTTACAGGTGATACGGACGGCAGCGATAACTTTACAAAAATATCAGAGGCTCTTGGAGAAGATGATGATACCGGAACGCCTGGTAATTACCCTGCTTTTGAGTTTGCAAAGAATTATAAAAATCAGGCAAATAGCCATGTAAGTGGAACAGATTATGAAGACGACTGGTATTTACCTTCTGTGGCAGAATTGTATGATATCTGGACTAAGAAGGCGACTGTAGATGCAGCAAGTGCATTATGCGGCGGTTCTCAGTTTGGTAATGAAAATATCTATTATTGGTCGTCATCTCAGTTCCCTTCCCCTTCCTATTCGGGGTGGGCATTGCCTCTATGCTTTTATGACCCCAGTTATGATCATGACTATACAAAAAGCATGGATGAATATTACGTTTGTTGTATCCGTGTTTTCTAACTGACGCAGGGTTTTCAGATGCGTTCAAAAAGCAGCTTCTTTCGAGGCTGCTTTTTTTATCCCCAAATTTCCCTAGTCAAACTCTTCTATACTATGTTATAATTATTCATTATTGCCAAGTTTTCTTGAATTTTGTTTTACACCATAATTTTTGAGGGTTTGATTTTGGATAGACATACTTGTAAAAGAAACAAGGCTTTAACCTGTTCATTTTTTGCAATTCTTGCCTTTATTTTTTCTCTTGTCTCATGCGATAATTTTAACAAGCCGGTAAGGGGATGGTTTGACTACTATACTAATACTGCTGGAATAGGAGAAATGGCTGTTCCAGAATCTATTGGTACCTGGAATGGGATGCATGTTATAGAAAGTAACACCGATAAAGAAGTTAATTTTTATATTAGAAATCCAAAAGATTATCCACTGCGTTTTAATTTTGAGGCAGATCCCGGTTATACAGATATGCCGTCATTTTCAATAGAACAGGATATAAATGATAAATCCAAAGCATCAACTTCTTTTGCGGCTAACACTTTAGTTTCTTATGAAGAAAATCATCCGGATAATAAAATCATTTCAGGAAAAATAACTCTTGGAGTTAATGACGGCCGTCCGGCATTTGATGAGCTTTTTTCTTTTTCTATTCTCGTAAATTCTGCTCCTCCACCTATAAGCGGTTCTATGCTGCAATTGAGTGAAAATAACTCTGGAACTTATATCCTTTGTTTTTATGCTCCAAAAACTAATGGAACTGTACATATAGATACAAAAAAGATTTATATAAATAATGAATGCTATGATTTTGGAACAGATGGAAAGCCTGTTAACAGAACAGGTATAACTTCTTCGGATCCGCAGTTTATTACTATAACAAATCCGTCTACGCAGCTGTTCCCACTTAGAAATACAAATTTAAAATTTTCTGAAAATGCGCCAGCTAACTATGTTGCATGTTATTATGATACAAAAATTCCTGCAGATTATTCTGGTCAGATGAACTATACAGTAAGTTTAAAAGATGATTACGGATTTGAATCTACAGAAAGAATTACAAATTCAATACGCATATTAAAAAATCCTGTTATAAATGTCACAACTGGCATTTACAATGCAGATCCTGACAGTAAAAAGTATACGGTAAGAATTTCGCATGATGGAAAAGATACATCAGGAAATTCTATCGGTGGAAATGCAACTGTTTATTACACTGTTGCAGAAACATCCGGTTTAACTCCATTTGAAGGAAGCTCTACTCTTGAAGGTTCTGCAAGCGGAACTGCCGACATACAATTAACAAAGGGAACATATACAATTACAACTTATGCATCAAAGCTTGATTTTATTGACAGTGATTCTGTTACAGTAAACAATGTCGTTATTAAAGAACCTGCTGTCTTTTATGTTGCAAATGATGGTAAAGATAATGATTCATCGTATGACGGAAGTATTAATAAACCGTTTAAAACAATAAATAAAGCTCTTACCGCATTTAGTGATGCGCTTACAGCAGATAACACAATAATTAAATGCACGATTTATTTGAAGGATGATATTACTTTGACAAGTGAGGAATACTATGAAGGTATATCAGGAATAACAGGTTTTAACGGTAAAACTATAGAGATAGCAGGAAAGAACACCACAAAAATAATAAATGGAGCTGATTATACATATTATGCGCAGAGACCAGTTGGTGAAGGAGCGCCTCAAAATAGTGCCTTTTATATTGCAGAAGGAAATTCTCTTATATTAAATAATATTGAAATAACAGGATATGCAGGAACTTATGGGGCCATAATAGAAAATAGTGGAATTTTGACTCTTGATAATTTTAAAATTCAAGACAACCGTTTTACTGCTATTTTTAATGAAGGCTCTCTTGTTTTTAAGAGAAGTGTTGTAATAAGCGATAATACCATAATGAGATACGGAATTGATGGTGGTGTTACTATAACATCTAATATTTTACTACAAGACGGTTCCACAATAGATGTTTCAGAACTTTCATCTGGCAGCCATATTGGGGTAAAAACTAATCCAGTCCCAGGTACAGGTGAATCTAAATTAATCGCAACAGGTTTCCCATCCGGATTATATCCATGGAATATTTTTACAAGTGATAGTGTCGATTATTTTATAGATTATGACAGCAACGATCATACTAAAGTTATGCTTAAAAAAGCAGGTTCTTCAATCGAAATCGGTGGAGCTGATAATCTTACAGTTGATGTAACAAGTTCTACCGGTGTAGTAAACTTTAAAGCCCATGAGGGACAGTTTACAGCTCTTGCAGATAAAAACTTAAAATGTGGTTTTGATACTGTTCCAGAAACAGAATATGATGCTGTTCTTAAAGAAGATGGAACTATAGAAGTAACGGTTTCTTCATTACAGCCGGGATCGTATGTGTTAAACGTAACGGTCGATTACAATGGTTCAACTTATTTATTGAATCTTCCGTTTACAAAATAAAAAGAGGTGCGGTTTATGAAATATTTTGTTTTTAGTTTTATGCTGAATTTATTCGAAAAACTTAGAAAGCTTGTGCCTTTTATGGCCGCATTTGTAATAAGCACTTTTCTTTTATCCTGTAATAATGTTTTTGATACTCAGAAAAAAGGAACTTCAGAAATAAATTATGACGGCGAAGGATATGTTTTAAAAGGAACAATAACTAAACAGGATGCGGACAGTACAGAAGAAGTCAGAGCTGCAGTTTCTGATGTAGCTCAAATTGATTTATCTGACACTCAAAATTACCGATATAAAATATATTTAAATGACTCAGAACAGAATGTTTCTGTGACGAATGGTGAATTTTCACTATCTCTTAACACCGGAAGTAATGTCGTTAAGGTTGTAGTTGAAAATATACGGACATCTTTGGAAGGACAGACTTATTGGGTTGCTGTTCTGCAATCCGAAAAAACTATAGATATCAGTAATGCAGCACCACACAGTTTGAGTGAAAAATTTGTTTTAAGTCCGATTCAAGACGGGACAACTGAGGGACATATAGAGCTTTCCATGTCTCTTACTACAAATGTAAATTATGTAACAGCAACTTTACTTGATGATGCAAAACTTGCAGGGTGGACACGCGCATTTGGCTCAAAAGTTAAGGAATGTACGATTGATTCAAATGTGGCAAAGCTTTGTGACTCAGACCAAACTAATTCTATGCCATTTTCAGGTTCTTATAAAGTTCAGCTTGATTTTTATGATAATGCAACAAATAAAAATATTTTATACAGCACAGAACAGATTATAGAAGTTTACGCAAATCTTTCGACAACAAAGTGGCGTGATACAACGATAAATAGTTCAACCAAACCTTCTCCGGTAAAAAGTGATGGTTCCTTTGAAATAACTCAGTCAATACTTGACGATTTTGTTAACACTACAATCTATGTAGACCCTCAGAACGGGCTTGATACTAATGGTGGTACATATTACGGAAAATTTAGGACACTGCAAAAAGCAGTAAATACTGCCGTGCTTAGAAATAATTTAAAAAACTCAAGCGAAGAGTTTAATATTTATCTTTGTGGTGATGTTAATGTTGGCTCGAGCGCTTTTGAGATTGACCTTTCTGGAATAGATCGAAAGGTAACTTTTAATATTAAATCAAATCCAAATAGATCTGATACATCAGTTAAATATGCAATAAAAGGAAGTTCAACCGGAATATCAAGTGCTCTATTAAAAATTAAAGGCAAAGCGTCAAATAAAACGACTGTTAATCTGTGTGATATTCAGCTTAATGGAAATAAAAATAATGCTACAGATCAAAGTGGTGATAAAGCAGGTGGCGGGCTTTATTGCAGCAATGCTCTTGTTAATATTGAAAATTGTATAATTTCCAATAACATTGCGCTTTGTGGAATAGGCATATATATAGATGATGGATGCAGTGTAAATCTTACGGGAGATACCGAAATTATTTCAAATAATAATATTTCAGATAATACAAAAGGTGGAGGGGTTTACATACAAAGCGGTTCAATACTTTGTATGAGTGGTAACGCAGTTATTGGAAGAAAAAGCATAACAAACGGTTTGCCGGCAAGTTTTGATGAAGATGATTATGGTAACGGAACATACGATGGCGGTGGTGTTTATAACTGTGGAAAGCTTTATCTTGGATATAAGCATGATGGTTCATCTCTTATAAAAACTGCTCAAACAAAATTGTTAAAGGGGATTTATGCAAATTACGCACGTAATAACGGGGCTGGAATTTATTCTTGTAACGGAAGCTCTATTATACTGGCAAGCGGATATATTACTTATAACAAAGCGGCTGGAAATGGAGGCGGAGTTTATATTACAAAATCAGATAAAAATACCGTCATGATTATGTGTGAATCTGCAGTTATAGGAGATGATGTACAGTCTACTGCTGTTACGAGCGGCTCATCTCCAAGCTTTTCAAATTATGCTAAGTGTGGTGGCGGTGTCTATAATAATGGTGCAAATGTATATTTAAGTTACGTAGAGAGCAATGGTTCTATAAACAAGGCTACAGAAGCAAATGTTCTTTCGGGTGGAATAAAACATAATGCGGCATATTTAAACTCAGATAATTGCGGTGGTGGCGGAATTTACAATGACTCCGGTAATGTATATTTTAATGCAGGAAAGATTTCTTATAATTATAGCGCCTGGGGTGGTGGCGGAATTTATAATGATAAAAATCTTTATATAGAAGGCGGATCTTTACTTAATAACAAAAGCTCCAGGGGTGGGGCCGTTTATAATCATTCTTCGCTTGAAATCGGCGGGTCTCCTTCTATTCCAAATTCTTCTACAACAGAGGTAAAATATCCTGGAAGCAATGATATATATGTTGCATTAGGTGATTCAGATTATATGCAGAATATAGACATTGCTAGTGGTGGTATCAGCTCAAGTGATAAAATTTCAATAACTCCTGAGGATAGAACGCGAAGTAAACAGGTAGTGTCCGGGTCATCTGATTATTATGATAAGTTTATTATAACTAAATCTTCTTCTAATGATGTTGACTGGGTAATTGTTACCGGTGGAAAGATTGATGCAGATTTTATTGTAAGTAAAAGTGGAAAAGATGATGATTCGTCATATAACGGTACTTATGAAAAACCTTTTAAAACAATAGAAAAAGCAGCAAAAGAATGCTGGAATTCTGATCGTGTTTATAAAATTTTTATTAATGGGACATTGGAAGAACCTCAGGTAATACCAGATTCCAGTGATATAATGGCAAAGGCACTTGAAATTACAAAATTGGGTTCTAATTCTGGAATAATCGATGCAAAGCAAAACGGAAGGGCTTTAACAATAAGTACAGTTGTACCTGTAACAATTACAAATACTACTATTCAAAATGGTAAGGCGCCTAACGATGATGACAAAGGAGGTGGAATAAAAATAAATAAATCTGGGGCAATTGTAAATCTTGGAACTGGAGTAAAAGTTATAAAGAATGAAGCATACAGTGGCGGTGGTGTATATATCGATACTGGTGCAACACTATGTTTGTACGATAATGCTGAAATTGGCAAATACACTGATACCGTCAATGTCCCGACCGAAGATAATGTTTTAACGGGTAATGGAAATAAAGCTCGTGGTTCTGCCGGAGGTGTGCATATTTCTGGTAATTTGTACCTGGGGAAAAAATATGATGTATCAAGCTCTTCTTATGTAAATGCAGATGATCCTGGAAAAATATGTTATAACTATGCAGGCACTCACGGCGGAGGGGTGTATGTAGGTTCAAGTGGATCGTTAGATGCACGTAGCTTTTTTATCGACAATAACTATGCAGGGACCGGTGGAGGCGGGATATATACAAATAAGGATATTTCTTTGGGAAGTACTTCTAATACTACCTTAAGTATAAAAGAGAATAAATCAGGTGACGGTGGTGGAGCTATTTATACAGCTAAAAAAATAAAGATCGTTCAAAGTAGTTTCACTATCTCCTATAGTTATGCGAATTCAGATGGAAATGATATTTACCTTAGTGGTACTTCAAGTTATATAGAATTTACATCATTTATAAACCCAAGTACAAATTATAAGCCATATATTTTTACAAACAATGTAAGTACAGAAAGACAGATAATAAGAGCTTCCACAGAAGGTGGTATGAGTTCAGAGGAGTGCAGCACAAGTATAAAAAACTTTGTCACAGGACATGTAGTACTTGGGACGCTAGGCGGCTATTTGACAGATGACGGGACATTACACGAAGGATATAAAGTAAGTGTAAGTAGCGCTGCAGAAACAATATCTTCTCTTTCTGACATAACAAGTGCAAAATTGTTTTTATCAGGTGCAAATTATGGCGGCAATACTGAGTCGAATATTAACTCAGCTATAAGGGGCAAGTCTGCAATTACATTTAAGATAGATATGTCGGGTTGTGATATGCGAGTTATATCTACAAATTTACTTAATAATTGCGGCAATGTTGAAGAACTTGTACTTCCTTCAAACATGATAAAGATGCAGAATAGTTTAGGTTGTACGAATGTTAAAAAAGTTACTATATATAGCAATGACGGAAATTTAACAGATTTATATACTATTTTTAAGAAATGCTCGAAGCTTGAAACAATCCGCTTTATGGGTACAAAAGAACAATGGAATGCTATTAGTAGAGATGGAGAATGGTTAAATGAAAGTGCTCCTGTAACTGTGGTTAATTGTGATGATGGAACTGTGTCAGCCCGCTAGATTACTGCATTAATTTTTGCAAGATTTTCATTATAACCCCAAATTTCTTCGAAAATCTTGCATATACCCCAAATTTGCCTTTCTTCTTATTGACATAAATACGTGTCTTGTGTATATTTTTACAACACATCATTTTCATATGGGGTAACTGCCCCTGTAGCTCAGTCGGTAGAGCGCAACCATGGTAAGGTTGAGGTCTGCGGTTCGATCCCGCACGGGGGCTTAAATTGGGAATGAATCTGATTTTACGAAAATTGTTTTTTAGGAGTATATATTATGGGAAGCAAGAAAAAAGGTGCAGTTGAACTTATCGCATTACAGTGCTCAGAATGCAAAAGAAAAAATTATACTACATCAAAAAACCGCAAGAATATCCAGGGAAAGCTTGAATTAAACAAATACTGCCCATGGGATAAAAAGCATACTTTGCACAAAGAAACAAAGATTAAATAATTTAAGTTGAACAGAATAATTGCGCTGCATGTTTTTGCAGCGAGATTATATTTAGGTCAGTAGTTCAGTTGGTAGAGCATCGGTCTCCAAAACCGAGTGTCGCGGGTTCGAGTCCTGCCTGGCCTGTTATTACAGAGAATGCCGTTTATGGCAGGGATAGTTGAGGTTATTATGGCTAAGAAGACAAATGAAGTTAGAAGATCAAACTTTTTCAAAGAATGTGTTGGTGAACTTAGAAAAGTTACATGGCCTACAGGTGATGACGTTTGGGCTTCGGTAAAAGTAGTAATTGTTTTAACTGTTATTACATCAATTATTCTTGGAGCATTTGATTCAGGATTTACAGCTCTCTACAGCTTGTTAATGAAATAGGAAGGTTTTTTCTATGGCAAAAAACTGGTACATTCTTCATACTTATACAGGTTATGAAGGAAAGATTGAAAGAACAATCAGACAGTTGCTCGAAGCAGGTGAACTTGATGCATCAATCGTTTGTGATGTAAAAGTTCCGGTAGAAGAAATTGTTGAAATCAAAGACGGTAAAAAAAGAACAAGAAATAATAAATTCCTTCCGGGTTATATCATGCTCGAACTTGATCTTCCTGATCTCGGATGGAAGGCAACATGCAATACTATCCGCCGCATCACCGGTGTAACTGGTTTTGTAGGAACTAATCCAAGTGAAAGACCACGTCCTATCAGTGCAGAAGAAGCAAAAAATCTTTTGCAGAAGGCCGGAGAACTTAAAGGCGAAAAACCAGTTCATGTTAAACATACATTTGCTGTTGGTGATCAGGTTAAGATTACTGACGGACCATTTGCTACGTTCAGTGGATCTGTAGAAGAAGTTAATCTTGAAAAAGAAAAGCTTCGCGTTATGGTACAGATTTTTGGTCGTGCAACTCCTGTAGAAGTAGATCTTCTTCAGGTAGAAAAAATTGTATAAGAAGCGAAGAGCTTTTTAAATTGCAATTCAGGCTTAGCGAAAGCTGAGAATATATACCTGTTTTAAACAGGATGCCTGATTTTGGGAGAAGTGCCGATCCGTTGGATGACGGGTACTTCGTTAAAAAGGTAAGACGCTTATGCGTCTCCTTTTACACCAATTTTTAGGAGAAAAAAAATGGCAAAGAAGCAAGTAACAGCTGTCATCAAACTGCAGTGCCCTGCAGGAAGTGCGACACCTGCTCCTCCAATCGGACCGGCTTTGGGACCTCATGGTGTTCCAGCTCCGAAATTTGTCCAGGAATTTAACGACAGAACTAAGTCAATGGAAAAAGGACTTATCATTCCTGTTGTAATTTCTGTTTACTCGGACAAATCATTCACATTTATTCTCAAGACTCCACCAGCAGCAGTTCTTATCAAAAAGGCTTGCAAACTCGAAAAAGGTTCAAGCAATGCTCTTCGCGATAAAGTAGCTAAAATTTCGCAGAAGGATCTTGAAGAAATCGCAAAAACAAAGATGCCTGATATCACAGCAAATGATATCGAAGCAGCTAAAAAAATCATCGCTGGTACTGCACGCAGTATGGGCGTAGAAGTGGAGGCCTAAATGAAACACGGAAAAAAATATCGCGCATCAGCGGCCAAATACGACTTAACAAAAAAATATGATATCTCAGCTGCTTGCAAAATGGTTCAGGATATGAAGATTGCTAAGTTTGACGAAACTGTAGAAGCTCACGTATTCGTACGTCTTGGAAAAAGTGATACAGTTCGCGATACTTTAGTTTTCCCTAACCAGTTTAAGGCAGAAAAGAAAGTATTGGTATTCTGTAAAGAAGACCGCATCAAGGAAGCTTTAGATGCCGGTGCTGCTTATGCAGGTGCTGATGAATACATCGAAAAAGTAAAGGGTGGATGGCTCGATTTTGATATCGCAGTTGCTACACCTGATATGATGAAAGACGTAGGACGTCTTGGTATGGTACTTGGCCGCAAAGGTCTTATGCCTAACCCAAAGACTGGTACTGTTACAGCTGATATTACAAAAGCTATTGCTGAACTTAAGAAAGGTCGTACAGAATACCGCGCTGACAAAGGTGGTGTTGTACATATTGCTGTAGGTAAATGTTCAATGGATCCGGAAAAGGTTGCAGAAAACGTTACAACTCTTATTTCAGAAATTCAGAGAAAGAAACCTGCAGATGCAAAAGCTGGTTATATTCAGACTGTATCCGTAAGTTCAACTATGGGACCTGGTGTCTGGGTTGACTTTAAGGAAGGAGAGTAATAAATGGCAATTAGTAAAATTCAGCCTGCAAAAGCAGAAGCAATTGAAGCTGCAAAAAAGACTCTCGGTGAATATAATGACTTCATCTTCACTGAATATCGTGGTCTTACAGTAGAACAGATTACTACTCTTCGTGATAAACTTCGTGAACATAATTCAATCCTCAAGGTTATCAAAAATAATTTTGCAAAGATTGCATTTGACGAATTAAAGATTGAAAACGTTGCTGATTATCTTTCTGGACCTACTGCAATTGCAATGGCAAAAGAAGATTCAAACGAAACAGCAAAAGTTCTTTTTGACTTTGCTAAAGATGCACCTTCACTTCAGGTAAAAGGTGGATACGTTAACAAAGAAATTTACGACACAGCAAAAATTGAAGCATATTCAAAGGTTCCAGGCAAGAAACAGCTCATCGCTATGCTCATGTCTGCAATCAATGGACCTGCTCAGAAACTCGCTGCAACATTGCAGGCTTATGTCGACAAACTCGAAAAAGAAGGACCTAAAGCCTCTGCTCCTAAAGCAGAAGCTACAGCTCCAGAAGCTGCTCCAGCACAGGAAGCAGCACCGGCAGCAGAAGCCGCAGCTCCAGAAGCTCAGGCAGAAGCTCCAAAAGCAGAATAATTTTTCTGCTTGCAAAGTATTTAAGCACGGTCAGGCTTCATAGCTGTCGACTGTCCGTGTTACAAATAGCAGAAGTTTTCTTGTGAAAACTGACTGCAATCTTTAAGTTTACGGACTTTATAAGTTCAACTTAAAGAAAAAACATATTATTATTTATGGAGAAGACAATATGGCAGCTCTCACAAATGATCAGATTCTTGATGCAATTGCATCTATGTCAGTACTCGAGGCTTCAGAACTCGTAAAAGCAATGGAAGAAAAATTTGGTGTTACAGCAGCAGTAGCTGTAGCAGCAGGTCCTGCAGCAGGTGCAGCAGCAGCTGGTGGAGATGACGAACAGTCAGAATTCACAGTTGTACTCGAAAGCTTTGATGCAGCTAAAAAGATCGGAGTTATTAAGGCAGTTAAAGCTCTTACTAACCTCGGACTTGGTGAAGCTAAAGCTCTCGTTGAAGGTGCTCCAGCAACAGTTAAAGAAGGACTTTCTAAAGCTGATGCAGATAAATGGGTATCTGAAATCGAAGCAGCTGGTGGTAAGTGCTCAAAGAAATAAGTTGACACTTATTGCTTAAATTACTCTAAAGCAGACTCAAATTTACAGGGTCTGCTTTAGTTGTTTATAAAGTATTTTTACAAAACATTGAATAAGGCCTGTCTTTTGTGCTGTGAAGGAGTTTCCTCATGTAGCAAAGGATTCGGACCGGAAGGTGTTTCTTATAAATATTGGGGGCAAGATGTTCGCAAAAAGCCGGACAATCAACCGCAAATATATCGGTAAAGATATCCACAACTTTATGGATATCCCTAATCTTATCGATATACAGACTTCATCTTACGAATATTTTTTACAGAAAGAAAAGTTGGAAAATGGGGAACCATTGGCAAACCAGGGATTACAGGAAGTATTTACTTCTACATTCCCTATTGAAAGTCCAAATGGTGACATGTCACTTGAGTATGAGTTCTATGAACTCGACAAAGAAAATATCAAGTTTTCTGAATTTGAATGCAAACAGAAGGGACTTACTTATGCAGTTCCTTTAAAGGCACGCATCAACTTAAATTTCTTACAGACTGGTGCCATCCTTCAGAAAGATATATACATGGGCGATATTCCGCTCATGACAGACCGTGGTACATTCGTTATCAACGGTGCAGAACGCGTTGTCGTTTCTCAGATTCACCGTTCACCTGGTGTAATCTTTAATCACGAAAAAAATGTTTTTGGAAGCAGAATTATTCCTTACCGCGGTTCATGGCTCGAATTTGAAATTGACCAGAAAAAAGGATTTATCTATGCAAAAATTGACCGCAAAAAGAAAATCCTTGGAACAATTTTCCTTCGTGCTTTAGGATTTGAAACACGTGAAGAAATCATCAAGCAGTTCTACCTTACAGAATCTACAAAAGTTTCTGAAGCTCGTGATGTTCGTGACGGTCTTGTTGATAGAGTTCTTTCAAAAGCTGTTTATGTTAAAGATACAGACAGTGGTGAAGAAGTAAAACTTTATCCAGCTGGTACCCGCCTTCGTCCACATGAAATTGATGACTTGATTACTCATGGTGTAAAAACTATCGAAGTAATTAAATTTGATACAAGAAAAAATGCAAACAATAAAGATGAAAAGAATGAGTCACTTAACTCACAGGTAATCATCAATTGTTTCGAACAGGAAGCTGTAAAATTCCAGGAAGCTGGATCTGAAAATGATGAACCTTCAAAAGAGTTTGCTCTTTCGAAAGTTTATTCAGTTCTTATGCCTGGTGAACCTATGACTGTTGAAGCAGCAGAAAAAGATCTTACATCTATGTTCTTCTCTTCAAGAAGATATGATCTTGGTCGTGTAGGTCGTTACAAACTCAATAAAAAATTTGATTATAAGAAAAACATCGAAGATCACACTCTTGTAAAGGAAGATATCATTCAGACAATGAAGTTCCTTATCAAAGTTTCTATCGGTGAAGAACTTACAGACGATATCGACCACCTTGGAAACCGTCGTATCCGTTCTGTTGGTGAACTTATGACAAACCAGCTCAAGACAGCTTTTGCACGTATGGAACGCATTGCAAAAGAAAGAATGAGTCTTAAAGATACAGAAACTATGAAGCCACAGGAATTAATTTCGATTAAACCTATCGTTGCATCGATTAAAGAATTTTTCGGTTCTTCACAGCTTTCTCAGTTCATGGATCAGGTTAACCCTCTTGCTGAACTTACTCATAAACGTCGTCTTAACGCTTTAGGACCTGGAGGTCTTTCACGTGACCGTGCCGGCTTTGAAGTTCGTGATGTACACTACACACACTATGGCCGTATGTGTCCGATTGAAACTCCGGAAGGACCAAACATTGGTTTGATCGTTTCGCTTGCAATTTACACACGCGTTAATGATTACGGATTCCTCGAAGCACCATACCGCAAAATCGAAAATGGTAAAGCAACAAAGAAAGTAGATTATCTTTCTGCAATGGATGAAGACAAATACTACATCGGTCAGGTATCAGAAGGTATGAAGGCAGACGGTTCGTTTGCAACTGATGTAATTTCTGTTCGTCACCGTGGAAACTATACTCAGCGTTCTCCAATGGACGTTCAGTACATGGATGTTTCACCACGTCAGGTAATTTCTGTTTCTGCAGCTTTAATTCCATTCCTTGAACACGACGATGCCAACCGTGCGCTCATGGGTTGTAACATGCAGCGTCAGGCTGTTCCATTGTTGTTCCCGGAACCACCTTATGTTGGTACAGGTATGGAAAAGAAATGTGCTTATGATTCTGGTGTTCTTGTAAAAGCAAGACGTGCCGGAGAAGTTGTTTACGTTTCAAGTGAAGTTGTAAAAGTTAAACCAGAAGGTGGTAAACGCGGCGAATTTGATGAATACTCATTATTAAAATATCAGCGTACTAACCAGGATACCTGTTACCACCAGAGACCTACAGTTTCTGTTGGAGAAAAAGTAAAGGTTGGTGCTGTTCTTGCTGACGGTCCTGCAACATTCAACGGAGAACTTGCATTAGGACGCAACCTTCTTGTTGGATTTGTTCCTTGGAACGGATACAACTACGAAGACGCCGTTCTTATCAGTAAACGCGTTGTAAAAGAAGATATGTATACTTCTATCCATATCAAAGAATTTTCAACAGAAATCCGCGAAACAAAACTCGGACCGGAGCGCATTACTCGTGATGTTCCTAATACTGCAGAAAAGAAACTTGATAACCTTGATGCAGAAGGTATTATCCGTATTGGAGCTAAAGTCCGCGACGGAGATATTCTTGTAGGAAAAGTAACACCAAAGAGTGAGGCAGAAACTACTCCGGAATTTAAATTGTTAAATTCTATCTTTGGTGAAAAAGCAAAAGAAGTCCGCGACAGTTCACTTACAGTACCACACGGTGTTGAAGGTGTAGTAATCGACGTTCAGCGTTTGCGCCGTAACGAAGGTGATGACCTTAACCCTGGTGTTAACGAAGTTGTAAAAGTTCTCATTGCAAACAAGAGAAAACTTCGTGAAGGTGATAAGATGGCTGGACGCCATGGAAACAAGGGTGTTGTTTCAAGAATTCTTCCAGAAGAAGATATGCCATACCTCGAAGATGGAACTCCACTCGATGTATGTTTGAACCCGCTTGGTGTACCTTCCCGCATGAACATCGGTCAGATTATGGAATCTGAACTTGGTATCGCAGGTAAATACTTGAATCAGTTCTTTGAACTTCCGGTATTCCAGTCGCCAAGTCAGGAAATGATTGATGAAAAATTAAAAGAAGCAAATAAAGCTCTTAAAGAACACGGTATCGGAATTGACATTCTTCCTGGTTGTAGACAGGTTGTTCGCGACGGTCGTACAGGTGAAGCATTTGTTAACCCAATCTTCGTTGGTGTAATTTACTATCTTAAACTCCACCACCTTGTTGATGACAAAATGCATGCCCGTTCAATCGGACCTTACTCACTTGTTACACAGCAGCCACTCGGAGGTAAAGCTCAGTTTGGTGGTCAGCGTCTTGGAGAAATGGAAGTATGGGCACTCGAAGCATACGGTGCAGCTAACACACTTCAGGAAATGATGACAATCAAGTCAGACGATATGACAGGTCGTTCAAAAGTATATGAAGCAATTGTAAAGGGAAATCCTTCAACACCTGCTGGTGTACCTGAAGCATTTAACGTAATGGTACAGGAACTCCGCGGATTGGCTTTGGACTTTACAATTTATGATGAAAATGGTAAGCAGATTGCTCTTACAGAACGTGATCAGGAGTTGATTGATAAAGCAGCTACTGGTTTCGATAAGGAGAATGCTAATGCGTGATATTCAGGATTTTGATTCGATTAGATTAAAACTTGCTTCGCCAGAAACTATCCGTGCATGGTCTTATGGTGAAGTTAAAAAACCGGAAACAATCAACTACCGCACATTAAGACCAGAGAAAGACGGTCTTTTCTGCGAAAGAATTTTCGGTACTACAAAAGAATGGGAATGCTACTGTGGAAAATTTAAGAGCATCCGTTACAAGGGTGTAATCTGTGACCGCTGTGGTGTAGAAGTTACTCACTTTAAGGTTAGACGTGAAAGAACAGGTCATATTGAACTTGCAGCTCCAGTAAGCCACATCTGGTATTACCGCTCGGTTCCAAGCCGCATGGGTCTTTTGCTTGATCTTAAAGTTGCAGATCTCCGCTCTGTATTGTATTACGAAAAATATATCGTAATTGATCCGGGTGACACAGACCTTAAAAAGAATCAGCTTTTAACAGAAGAAGAATACATCGAAAACCAGGAACGCTACGGCGGATCATTTACTGCTGTAATGGGAGCAGAAGCAATCAAGACTTTACTTGAACAGCTCGATCTTGATGCACTTGCTGCAGAGCTTCGTGCAAAGATGGTTGAAAAAGGTGCTAAGTCAGACAAGAGACTTCTAAAGAGAATTGAAATTGTCGAAAACTTTCGCACATCTGGAAATAAAGCATCATGGATGATTCTTGATGTAATCCCGGTTATGCCACCAGATCTTCGTCCGATGGTACAGCTTGATGGTGGACGTTTTGCTACATCTGACCTTAACGACCTTTATCGCCGTGTAATTAACAGAAACAACCGCTTAAACCGTCTTATGACACTTTCTGCTCCTGACATCATCATCAGAAATGAAAAGAGAATGCTTCAGGAAGCAGTTGATGCTCTGTTCGATAACTCAAAGAGAAAGCGTGTTGTAAAAGGCGCTTCAAACAGACCTCTTAAATCTATTTCAGATATGATTAAAGGTAAGCAGGGTCGTTTCCGCCAGAACCTCCTCGGTAAACGTGTAGACTACTCAGGACGTTCTGTAATCGTTGTAGGACCGGAACTTAAACTCTGGCAGTGCGGTGTTCCAACAAAAATGGCTCTTGAACTTTTTAAACCTTTCATCATGAAAAAACTTGTAGACAAACAGGTTGCATTCAATGTTAAGAAAGCAAAGCTTATTGTTGAATCAGAAGCTCCAGAAGTATTTGCAATTCTTGATGAAGTAGTTCGTGAACATCCGGTTATGCTTAACCGTGCTCCAACACTTCACCGTCTCGGTATCCAGGCATTTGAACCTGTACTCGTAGAAGGAAAAGCATTAAAACTCCATCCACTTGCATGTAAAGCGTTTAACGCCGACTTCGATGGAGACCAGATGGCTATTCACGTTCCGCTCACACAGGCTGCACAGATGGAATGCTGGACATTGATGCTTTCTGCAAGAAACCTTCTTGACCCTGCAAACGGAAACGCAATTGTAGGACCTTCTCAGGACATGGTTCTTGGTATCTACTATATGACTGCAATCAAGCCAAAAGATTCAAAAGACGGTCTCGGCCGCGGAACAGGAAAACGCTTCAGCGATCCTGATGAAGTTCGCATGGCTGCAGAAGACGGATTTATCGGATGGCAGGCTCTGATTAAAGTTCCGGCTCCAAAAGATTCTTTTGAAGAAGGAGCTTTTAAGAAAGGTGATTTGATTGAAACAACTGCAGGCCGCCTCGCATTTAACGAAGCAATGCCTGAAGAAGTTCCATATGTAAACAAACAGCTTGGTGATAAAGATCTCAAGAAGATGATCGAAAAAGTTTATCACACTCCAGAGCCACACGGTGGTCCATGGTTGACAATCAAGATGCTTGATGCAATCAAAGCTGTTGGTTATAAGAACGCTACATTCTACGGTGCTACTCTTTCTATGGAAGACATTATTATTCCACCAGAAAAGAAAGCAATGATGGAAAAAGCAAACAAAGAAGTAGAAAAGATCGTTAAAGAAAACTCAATGGGACAGATTACTGATGAAGAACGCTTTACAAAAGTAACTGACCTTTGGGCAAAGAAAAACGAAGAACTTACAGACATCGTTTACGATGCACTTGCAAAAGACAAAGATGGATTTAACACAATTTATATGATGGCTACATCTGGTGCCCGCGGTTCTAAGAAACAGATTTCTCAGCTTGCCGCAATGCGTGGTTTGATGGCTAAACCAGGTGGAGAAATTATTGAACTTCCTGTTAAATCAAACTTTAAAGAAGGTCTTTCGGTTATCGAATACTTCATTTCTTCAAACGGTGCCCGCAAAGGTCTTTCTGATACAGCTCTTAAGACAGCCGATGCCGGTTACATGACACGTCGTCTTGTTGATGTTGCTCAGGATGTAGTTGTTAACGAAGAAGACTGTGGAACAATCAATGGTATCGATTACACAGCAATTAAAGATGGTGATGAAATTGTTGAATCACTTTCAAGCCGCATCGTTGGTCACTTTACAATTGAACGTGTAGTAGATCCGATGACTGGTGAAGAAATCTGCGGTATTAACACATATATCACAGAAGAACTTGCAAAGAAAATCGAAGAAGCTGGTGTAGAAAAAGTTAAACTCAGAACTGTACTTACTTGTGAAGCTAAACATGGTATCTGTGTTAAGTGTTACGGTAAAAACCTTGCACGCAATAAGGTTGTAGAAATCGGTGAAGCTGTCGGAATTATTGCCGCTCAGTCAATCGGTCAGCCTGGTACACAGCTTACAATGCGTACTTTCCATGTTGGTGGTACTGCATCTAAAGTTACAGAAGATAACCACATCGTATTAAAATATCCTGCAATTATCGAAGACATTCGTGGTACACACGTTGTTACAAAAGATAAGAACTGGCTCTTTACTCGTAAAGGTTATATGGATGTTTCAAGAATTCTTAATTCTTATGAAATCCAGAAGGGTGACAAAGTTGCCGTTAAGGATGGAGACAGAGTTAAGAAAGACAGCGTAATCATTTCAAGAAAAGATGGTGATGTTCTTGCAAGTGAAAAAGCAAGAATCATTGTAACAAAGACAAATGTTTACCTTGCAAGCAATGTTCAGACAATCGAAATTGCTAACGGTTCAACAGTAATGTGTAAAGTTGGTGACTTTGTAGAAGCTAACCAGAACATTGGTGTATTTGATACAGCATCTGATCCGATTATCGCAGAAGTTGACGGATATGTACGTTACGAAGATATCGTTGAAGGTTCAACACTTGAAACACGTACAAATAAAACAACAGAAAAGAAAGAACGCTATATTACTGACCTTCATACAGAAGGTATGCAGCCACGCATCATCATTACAGATAATGATGGTAATGAAAAGGGTAGCTACTTCCTTCCATCTGGTGCGTTCCTCCTCGTAGAAGACAAAAAGAAAATTGCTGCCGGAGAAACAATTGCCAAGATGCCAAAAGAAGCTGCTAAGTCAAGCGATATTACTGGTGGTCTTCCTCGTGTATCTGAACTTTTTGAAGCTCGTAAACCAAAAGTTCCAACTGTACTTGCACAGATTTCAGGAACCGTTAAGTTTAAAGATGTAACAAAAGGAAAGAGAAAGATTGCTATTGAAGATAAGTATGGCCGTGTATTTGACCACCTTATCCCGATGACAAAACGAATGCTTGTTCGTGACGGTGACGAAGTAAAAGCAGGTGAAAGACTTTGTGACGGTGCTCCAAGCCCACACGATATTCTTGCAATCCTCGGTGAAAACGCACTTCAGAATTACCTCATGGATGAAATTCAGTCTGTATACCGCGCACAGGGTGTAGCAATTAACGATAAGCATATCGGTATTATTGTACGCCAGATGCTCCGCAAAGTAGAAATTGTAAATGTAGGTGATACACACTTTATCTACGGACAGCAGGTGGATAAATACAGATTCCACGAAGAGAATAACCGCATCGTTGCTGAAGGTGGACAGCCTGCAGTTGGCCGCCCGATGTTCCAGGGTATTACAAAAGCATCTTTGAATGTAGATTCATTCATTTCTGCTGCATCATTCCAGGAAACAACACGCGTTCTTACAAACGCTGCCATTTCCGGAGCAAAAGATGGATTGCATGGTATCAAAGAAAACGTTGCAATCGGTCACATCATTCCGGCAGGTACAGGAATTAAGAATTATAAGGGTGTAAAACTTTATGATTCATCTGACATGGACCTTGACGTTAAGATGGCCGAAGTTCTTGAACAGAGAAAGGCAGAAAAAGAAGCTGAACAGAATCAGGTTACTCACGTAGAAGAAACTAATTACGATTCTGAAGATTCAGACTAGGATTAACTAAAGGAAAGGAATATGCATTATCAGTACAAAACTAAAAATACATGTTCTCAACTTATAGACTTTGACATAGAAGGAAATAAAGTTTCAAATATTTCCTTCTATGGTGGTTGTAATGGAAATCTAAAAGCAATTTCCAAACTGGTTGACGGTTGGACAGTTGAACAGATTGAAGGAAAACTTAAGGGTAATACCTGCGGTAATCGTTCAACTTCGTGCGCCGACCAGCTTGCAACTGCAGTGCGGGAAGCACTTGAAAAGTCAAATGCTTAAAATAAAGGTTTAGAAATAGAATCTTTAGAAGCGAAAGGGCCTGCAACAGGAGTTGCAGGTCTTTTTTCGTTAAAGAAGTCTATATCGAAAATGATGGGAGTTCCATCAGAGTTTTCATATTTCTGTTCAGGTTCAAATGCTTCTGCAATATCATCTGTCTTTAACAGAGAGCATTTTGTTTCCGGAATAAAATCAAAAACGTTTGTTTTAAGATATGTTTTACCATCCTTTGTTTCGTATGAGATGGTAATTTCATTTTTTGTATCGACGTAAGCGTCAGTTTCTTTTTTCATTGGTTTTGCACCGTTAAAGAAAAGGTTGCCGCCTGCCCATACAGGAAGTTTGTCATAATATCTGTCTGTTGTCACGCTTCCCATTCCTACATAGCCGTCAAATTTTTTAGTCCATTCAGAATAAGTCGGATAATCTGAATAAGGGAAAGTGCCGGCATAAATGTTTCCGTCATCCCAGTCACTTTTTTTAGAAACCATCATTGCAATTTTAAGGAACGGACGAACCTTCTGCTGAATGAAGATGTTATTGTAAATTTTGCAGTCACCGTGAAGGATGCTCATAAAACCTATGATGTCTGTTCCATGCGGGTTGTGGTATGGAGTGTATCTTGGTGACGGAATATGTGGAGTTCCGTTATTTACACCACGGCCGACAGCTGTAAAGCTTCCTGCAATCAGATTGTGAATGAATGCAACTCCCTGTGTTGCAAGTTTTACAGCTCTTGTAGAAAGGAAGATGTTGTTGTCTACGAGAGTAGGGCCGTGTGATACTTCGATAAAGAGATCTTCTGCAATTGCCATGCCAGATTCTTTATTGTCGTTGTGTGGGTTAGGAAGACAGTTGTCGTGAAAGAAATTCTGTGTAACGCGGGTTCCCTGTGCTTCCCAGTCGAGCCATACTCCGCGTGTGCAGTTGTGAATATAATTTTTCTTAATTACAACATCGATTGCGGCATGCATTTTAATTCCGCCGATTTCTGCTCCAAGAAGATTCTGCTTATTGTTGATATGGTGAATGTGATTGTTTTCAATAGTAGAAAAAATTCCACCTAGGTGACCTACGATACCGCACTGACCGCAGTCATGAATGTCGCAGTCCTTTACTGTGTGTGAACCGATTTTTTCTTTTGACCAGCCGTCTAGCTGTGCAATGCAAACGCAGTCCCTCTGTGTCTGAGTTCCGTCTTTAAATTTTGTTTTAAGCCACTTGTTGTCGTTTCCTTCCTGATAATATTTTCCTAAAGAAATTCCGCAGCACTTTGCTTCGTAAATTTCACAGTCTTCTATTACCCAGCCTTTTGACCAGTGAGGTCCGATCATTCCGTCCTGATATGCAGTTGGTGGTGCCCACTGTGAAGCAGCTTTAGAAACTGTAAAGCCGGAAAGTGTTATATAGTTAAGACCTTCTTTTTCAGGAAGAAAGCAGTTTGCCCTTACAGAAAATTCAACATTTTCTTTTGACGGATCTTTTCCCTGAAAGTTAGCATATATTACAGTTTCATTTGTTTCTTCATTCTGTTCCGTGTACCAGGTATAAACAGAAAAATCCGGATCCCATGAAGTTTTTGAAACTGAAGGTTTCATAACCTGTTCAAGCTTTTCTACTTCGTACATTGATTTTCCGTTAAGGTAAACATCTCCTGTATGTGCATGAAGGTATGCAATAAACCAGTCTCCGCTTACAGATGTCGTATAAGGATTATTACCGTTAAAGATATCGTTTTTAACTCTTGTAACGTAAACATTTCCGTCGACCTTAGACCAGTTTTTTAATTCTTCTGCACCGGTTATATGAGCTGCCCTTCTGACAGTACTTTTATAAACAATCGGCTGTTCTTTTGTCCCCCCGTTTTTTGGGTTTACATATTCCCGATAGATTCCAGGAGCTACAAGAACTTCATCGCCCGGCATTGCCTTATCTGCGGCAAGTTGAATTTTATTAAATGGGTTTGTCTGTGTCCCGTCTCCGTTGTCCTTTCCCTTACAGTCAACATAAATAGTCATAATTCCTCCATAAAGATATGAACCCCCCAAAATTTCATAAGCAACTGTTATTGTACAACAGAATTTGAAGAATTTGCAAAAATAAATATTAAAATTTTATTTAAATTCCGCTTGAATTCATTTTATAAATTCAGTAAACTACTCAAACCTATCTTTATAGGGATAATTATGCAATTTTTCCGGGGTGCTGACCGGTAATTATAAAAGGAGACATTTTTAGATGCCTACAATTAATCAGTTGATTCGTCAGGGACGTAAGTCAGCTGCAAACAGGACCAAATCTCCCGCACTTGAGTCTTGTCCGCAGAAACGTGGTGTTTGTACACGTGTAATGACTGTTACTCCAAAAAAACCGAACTCGGCTTTAAGAAAGGTAGCCCGTGTTCGTTTATCTAATGGTATTGAAGTTACTGCATATATTCCTGGTATTGGACATAACTTGCAGGAACACTCTGTAGTTTTAATCCGTGGTGGTCGTGTTAAGGACCTTCCTGGTGTGCGCTATCACATCATCCGCGGTACAAAAGATACTCTTGGTGTAGAAGACCGCAAACGCGGACGCTCTAAATATGGTGCCAAGAGACCTAAGGCATAAGGAGGATTGAGATGGGAAGACATAAGAAATCTATTGACCGTCCGATTATGCCGGATGCTAAATACAACAGTCCTGTTGTATCAAAATTCGTTACTCGTATGATGCTTGACGGAAAAAAAGATACTTGTACAAAAATCATCTACGAAGCAATGGATAAACTCAAGGCTAAAACAGGAAACGACCCTCTTGAAGTATTCCTCAAGGCTCTCGACAATGTTAAGCCTGTTGTAGAAGTAAAATCACGCCGCGTTGGTGGTGCAACATATCAGGTTCCTGTAGAAATCCGTGATGCACGCCGCGAAGCTCTTGCCATGAGATGGATTATCGAAGCTGCCCGCAATAGAAGCGGACACGGAATGGCAGATACACTTTCCAGCGAACTTTTAGATGCTTTCAATAATACTGGAACAGCATTTAAGAAGAAGGAAGATACACATAAAATGGCAGAAGCAAACAAGGCTTTTGCTCACTTCCGCTGGTAGAACAGTTTTCCTGCAGAAAATGCGCTTTTTTGCAGGTACTGCTTTATTTGAATGCACCTTGAAAAAGGTGCATTTTTTTTACATATTTTGCTATATAGGTATTGAAACTTATTTTAAAAAAGTGTATAAAGTTAGAACCTGTCTATACCCTTATAGTCAGGAAATGGGTTCTTTGAGATCAGACGGATTTAATCCGGTAAAATCGTAAAGTTTATTACTATGGTAATATTCAGATTTTACGGCCCTTGGGTGAGGAGATTGCTGCCGTTGGCAGTGATTATAGATTGAACGCATCTAGGGTTTCTGATGCAGTTAGTAACTGCCAGGCTCCAGGATGCCAGACCAGTCATCAAGCGCTTTTTATTGATGATGATAGGTGGTACCGGCCGTTGATGTTTCGAATTGATGAAACATCTTAACTCACCGATTACTGCAAATCTACATCACTAAAATCGCGATAAAATGTGTATGCGAATGGTTGTTCTTTTAGTTTAAAGATCGCTATTCTGGCTTAAAGTGCAACACAAAAATATTTTTATTTATGTCGGCAAAAGAGATTGACCGGCAAGGAGAAAAAACATGGCAAAGGAGAAGTTTGAAAGAACTAAACCTCACATGAACGTTGGTACTATCGGTCACGTAGACCATGGTAAAACAACTTTGTCTGCTGCTATCACAACTTATTGTGGTAACAAATATGGTGACAAAGTACTTAAGTATGACGAAATTGATAACGCTCCAGAAGAAAAAGAACGCGGTATCACAATCAACACTCGTCACTTGGAATATCAGTCAGATAAGAGACACTATGCACATATCGACTGTCCGGGACATGCTGACTATGTAAAGAACATGATTACTGGTGCTGCTCAGATGGACGGTGCTGTTCTCGTAGTAGCTGGTACTGACGGTGTAATGCCTCAGACAAAAGAACACCTTTTGCTTGCACGCCAGGTAGGTGTACCAAAGATCATCGTATTCTTAAACAAAGCTGACCTTGCTGACCCAGACATGCTTGAACTTTGTGAAGAAGATGTTAAAGATACTCTCGTATCTTACGGATTCTCAGCAGATACTCCTATCATCAAAGGATCTGCATTCAAAGCTCTTAACGAAGCTTCAAATCCAGAAAACACAAAATGTATCGAAGAATTGCTCCAGGCTATGGATACATGGTTCGACGATCCAGTTCGTGATGAATCAAAACCATTCTTGATGCCAATCGAAGACATCTTTACAATCTCTGGTCGTGGTACTGTAGTAACAGGACGTATCGAACGCGGTGTTGTAAACATGAACGATGAAGTTGAAATCGTAGGTATCAGACCAACAGCAAAATCAACTGTAACTGGTATTGAAATGTTCCAGAAGACACTTGATCAGGGACAGGCTGGTGATAACGTAGGTATCCTCCTCCGTGGTGTTGAAAAGAAAGACGTTGTTCGTGGACAGGTTCTCTCTGCTCCTGGAACAATTCACCCACATACAAAATTCGAAGCACAGATTTACGTACTTTCAAGCGAAGAAGGTGGACGTCACTCTCCATTCTTTACTGGATATCGTCCACAGTTCTACTTCAGAACAACAGACATCACAGGTACTGTTAACCTCGAAGCTGGAACAGACATGGTTAAACCAGGTGACAACGTTAAGATTATTGGTGAACTTATTCACCCAATCGCTATGGACGAAGGTCTTAAGCTTGCTATTCGCGAAGGCGGACGCACAATCGCTTCTGGCCAGGTTACAAAGATTATCGAATAGTTAAAAATTTTTGATGCAGGTTCTGGGTTGCCAGGGCCTGTATCAAAGTTAGGAGTACATAAATGGCTAACGGAAAGATTCGTGTCAGACTCAGAGCATTTGATGTTGAGTTGATCGATCAGAGTGCAAAAGCCATCGTGCAGACAGTTCAGAAAGCTGGAGCTAAGGTTTCAGGACCTATTCCACTTCCTACAAGAATCAACAAGGTGACTGTACTTCGTTCACCTCACGTAAATAAAAAATCACGTGAGCAGTTTGAAATGCGTACACATAAACGCCTTATCGACATTCTTGAACCTTCATCAGAAGTTATGGATTCTTTGATGAAGCTTGAATTGCCAGCCGGTGTAGATGTAGAAATTAAACAGTAAGTTCAGTTGTTTTTTCAAACATTGGATTACTGAAATGGTACGGTCCCCTGGATCTGGGATGGCGGCCAATAAAATTAAACGGAAAACATTCTTATGTTAAGAAGTGTTTTTCAAACAGGAGAAATCAGAATGAAAGGTCTGATCGCAAAAAAAGTGGGAATGACCCAGGTTTTTGACGAAAGCGGCAATTTGACACCAGTCACCGTGATCCGCGTCGAACCTAATGTGGTTGTTGCTACAAGAACAAAAGAAAACTGCGGTTATGATGCTGTAGTGCTTGGTCTTGATGATGTTAAAGCATCAAAAGTAAGCAAAGCATATGCCGGCCAGTTTCCTGAAAACATTAACCCGAAAAGAACTCTTAAAGAGTTCCGTAACTTCGAAAAAGAAGTAAAAGTTGGAGATCAGGTTGGTCTCGAATTATTTGAGAAAACAAGATTCCTTGATGTTACAGCAACATCAAAAGGAAAAGGTTTTCAGGGTGTAATGAAGAGATGGGGCTTCCATGGTGGACGTGCAACTCACGGTTCTAAATTCCATAGAGAAGCAGGTGGTACTGGATCATGTACAACACCAGGACACTGTTTTAAGAACGTTAAAATGCCTGGCCGTATGGGCTTTGAACGTATAACAGTACAGAACCTTCGTATCGTTAAAATCGATCCGGAATTAAAGGTTATCTTAGTTCGTGGTGCCGTTCCAGGTAACAAAGACTGCACACTTATCGTGAAGTCCGCAGTAAAAAAATAATCAGAGGAATTAGAATATGGATAAGAAAGTATATTCAACTGATGGAAAAGAGCTGCGTACTATTTCACTTGATGATAAAGTATTCGGTCTCCCAATCAATGAAGACGTTATTTATTACGCCATTAACAATGAATTAGCTAATATGCGTGTTGGAACTGCATGTACAAAAGGACGTGCAGAAGTTCACGGATCAAATGCTAAACCTTACAAACAGAAGGGAACAGGTAACGCTCGTCGTGGTGATAAAAAATCACCTATTACAGTTGGCGGCGGTACAATTTTTGGACCTAAACCTAGAGATTTTAGCTATGCTATCCCTAAAAAGGCAAAACGCCTTGCAATGAAATCTATCCTCAGCCTTCAGGCTCAGAGTGACAGACTCACTGTTGTAGAAGATTTTACCGTAGAAAGTGGTAAGACAAAAGATTTGGTAAAGATTCTTTCTAATTTTGCTAAAGATGAACGCACAGTAATTATCCTTAAAGATAATGATGCAAAAATCAAGCAGGCTGGAAAAAATATTCCTAATCTCTCATTCCTGTCTTATAACCGTCTTCGTGCTCATGACTTGTTCTATGGACGCAAGGTTATTCTTCTTGAAGGTGCTGCAAAAAATCTTTCAGATTTTTATGCTGAAGACAAGGAGGCTAAATAATGATGTATCAAGACATTCTTATTAAACCTGTTAGTTCAGAAAAAGCAACTAACCTTCGTGAACAGGATAAATATGTTTTTGTTGTATCTCCAGATGCTACAAAAACTCAGATTAAGGAAGCAGTACGTAAGCTTTTCAACGTAAAAGTTGTTTCTTGTACAACTATGAATGTAAGAGGAAAGGAAAAACGCCTTCGCGGAAGACCTGGTCTTACATCTAGCTACAAAAAAGCCGTTGTGCGTTTAGCCAAAGGTGAAACAATTAAAGTGTTCGAAGGCGTATAAGCCTAACTTTAGTGAATTAAATTAAGGGGAAGAAAATGGCTCTTAAAATATTTAAGCCAATAACTGCAGGTACTCGAACACGTATTGACCTGGTAAGAGATGAACTGACAACTGATAGACCCGAAAAAACATTGGTGTCAGGAAAGAAATCTCATGCAGGACGTGGTGCCGGAGGACGTATTTCAGTACGTCATCAGGGTGGCGGTCATAAACAGAGATATCGTGATATCGATTTCAAGAGAAATAAGCACGGTATTCCTGGAACAGTTAAAACTATTGAATATGACCCTAACCGCAGTGCAAACATTGCTTTGATTTATTATGCCGATGGTGACAAGAGATATATTATTGCACCAAAAGGTCTTACAGTAGGACAGAAGATTATGGCTGGTGAAAATGCAACTCCAACAGTTGGAAATGCACTTCCACTCTCAGCAATTCCAGTAGGTTTTACTGTACATAATATTGAACTTACAATTGGACGTGGTGGACAGCTTGCACGTTCTGCAGGTGCCAGTGCACTTGTAGCTGCAAAAGAAGGTGAATACGTAACTATTCGTCTTCCATCAGGTGAAATTCGTCGTGTTAATGCAAAATGCTATGCAACAATCGGTATTGTCGGCAACGAAGAACACATGAATGTACAGCTTGGTAAAGCAGGTCACAAACGCTGGATGGGTATCAGACCTACAGTTCGTGGTATGGCGATGAACCCGGTTGATCACCCGCTTGGTGGTGGTGAAGGCGCAGGTAAAGGACGTAACCCTGTTACTCCATGGGGACAGCCTTGTAAAGGCTATAAGACAAGAAACAAGAGAAAGACTTCTAGTCGTTTCATTGTTTCTCGTAGAAAGAAGTAGTCTAGGAGATAACTGTGTCAAGATCTGTTAAAAAAGGACCTTTTGTAGAGAAAAGCCTTTACAAAAAGGTATTAGAAATGAATAAAGTTGAAACAGCTAAAAAGAATATGATTAAAACATATTCACGCTGTTCTACAATTATTCCTGAAATGGTTGGTAATACTATTTCTGTTTATAATGGTAAGTCATGGGTACCGGTATACGTTACTGAACAGCTCGTTGGTCATAAACTCGGCGAGTTTGCTCCTACACGTACATTCCGTGGTCATGGCGGTACTGATAAAACAGCTGGTAAATAGGAGTGGAGAATATGACAGTAAATAAAGGTTATGTAGCCACTACTAAATTTTTGATTGCATCACCTACAAAGGTTCGCCCTGTAGCTCATGTAATTAATCAGAAGCCTTGTTCAGAAGCTATGGCTATTCTTGAGAATATGCCGCAGAAAGGTGCAAAACTCATTCGTGGAACTTTAAAATCTGCAATGGCAAATGCACTTAATGCTAATAACAAGTTAGATGAAGATATGTTGTTTGTTAAGGAAATTCGCATCGACGAAGGTCCAAGACTTAAGAGAGTCTGGTTCCGCGGCCGTGGTAGAGCAGACCAGCTTTTAAAACGTATGTGTCATATTACCGTCGTAGTTGACGAGAAGGCGGGGGAATAAAAAGTGGGACAGAAAGTTAATCCTATCGGTTTACGTCTTGGAATTAACAAGACATGGCAGTCTCGCTGGTATGCAGATCCTCGCGAATATGCAGACCTCGTTCTCGAAGATTTTAAGATTCGTAAGTTAGTATCTGATCTTCCAGAATGCAAAAACGCAGACATTGCAGAAATCGAAATTGTTCGTCATCCACAGCGTGTTACTATTGTAATTCATACAGCACGCCCGGGTGTAATTATTGGTGTTAAAGGTGCTACAATCGAAAAGATCAGCACTGATATTCAGAAGCAGCTTACAAAGAAAGTTCAGATCAAGATTAAAGAAATCAAACGTGCTGATGTGAACGCTTCTTTGATTGCTCAGAATGTTGGCCGTCAGCTTCAGGGACGTGCTTCATTCCGCAAAGCTCTTAAACAGGCTTGCTCTAATGCAATGCGTGGTGGAGCTCAGGGAATTAAGATTCGTCTTTCTGGTCGTCTTGGCGGTGCAGAAATGTGTCGTTCAGAAGAGCACAAAGAGGGACGTGTTCCTCTTCATACTCTCAGAGCAGACATTGACTATGGTTTGTACGAAGCTCTTACTTCATACGGAAAAATCGGTGTTAAAGTTTGGGTTTACAACGGAATGAACTACGGTCGTGAACAGAATGAAGATGCAGGACAGCTTGTAAGAAAACCAAGAAGAGAAAGAACTTCTCGCTCATCTGGTGATAAAGCTGAAAAAGCAGAAGCTTCATCAAAGGAAAGGAGTTAAGCAATGCCTCTCGCACCTAAAAGAGTAATGCACCGTAAGGTGCAGCGTGGCAGACAGCATGGCTTTGCCACTCGTGATAACTATATTGATTTTGGTGACATTGCACTCGTTGCTATGGAACCACACTGGCTTAATGCACGTGTAATCGAAGCTGCCCGTGTTGCTATCAACCGTAAGCTTGAACGTAAAGGACATGTTTGGATTCGTGTATTCCCGGATAAGCCTATTTCTAAGAAACCTGCTGAAACTCGTATGGGTAAAGGTAAAGGTGCTCCAGAATTCTGGGCTGCAAACTTAAAGCCAGGCATGATTTTGTTTGAAATCGGCGGAGTTGATATTAAAGTTGCAGAAGAAGCTCTTCGTCTTGCAGCTAGCAAACTTCCGATTGTAACAAAGATAGCTTATAAACCGACAAAGGACTAAGGAGGAATAAGATGGCTAAAGCAAAGAAAAATGACAAAGAACTGTCTTATGCTGAACTTGTTGCTCGTCGTGATGAGCTTAAACAGAAGTATATGGATTTGCGGTTCAAAAAAGTAATCGCCCATGTAGATAACCCGATGGAATTACGTACAATGCGTCGCGAAATCGCTCGCTTAAATACGTTTATTCAGCAGAAAGATGCTGCTGGTGCTAATAAATAGGAGTTGACTCGTGGAAGACAAAACTATTAAAGCCGGCAAACGTTCTTACGTAGGAATCGTAACAAGCGACAAGATGGACAAAACTATCGTAGTTTCAGTTTCTACAAAAAAGATGGCCCGTCTTTACAAAAAATATGTAACAAGTACAAAGAAGTGCAAAGCTCATGATGAAAAGAATGATGCTCACATCGGCGATACTGTTAAAATCGTTGAAAGTCGCCCGCTCAGCAAAGATAAATGCTGGCGCCTCGAATCAATCATTGAGCGTGCAAAATAAGGCAAGGAGTTAAGTAGTATGATTCAAATGCAGTCATGTATGACAGTCGCTGATAACTCTGGTGCTAAAATTGCTCAGTGTATTAAGGTAATCGGTGGTTCACACCGCCGTTATGCAGGTATCGGTGACATTGTTGTTGTAGCAATTAAGGATGCAATCCCTACTTCTACAATTAAAAAGGGTGCAATTAAAAAGGCAGTAATCGTTCGCCAGGCGAAAGAATACCGCCGTCCAGACGGAACTTACATTCGTTTTGATGACAACGCTTGCGTTATCGTTGACGATTCTAAAAACCCGGTTGGAAAACGTATTTTTGGACCTGTAGCTCGTGAGCTTCGTGATAAAGATTTCATGAAAATCATTTCACTTGCTCCAGAAGTACTCTAAGAGGAATTGAATATGGAAAAGAAATTCAAAATCCGTAAAGATGATACAGTACAGGTTATTGCTGGAAAAGATAAAGGAAAAACAGGAAATGTTGTTCGTGTTATCCCTGGCAAAAATGCGGTAATTGTATCTGGTGTAAACATTGTTAAAAAAGCAATGAGAAAGCGCAGCCAGCAGGATCAGGGCGGTATCGCCGAGATCGAGGCTCCGCTCAATATTTCTAATGTAGCAATCGTATGTAAAAAATGCGGTCCTACAAGAATTGGTTATAAGCTTGACGGAGACAAGAAAGTTCGTGTCTGCCGCAAATGTGGAGAAAAATTGTAATGGCAAATTACATACCTCGGCTTAAGAAAGTCTATAATGACACAATCGCAAAAGAACTCTATAAAGAGTTCAATTATACAACTCCAATGCAGATTCCTTCTATCAAGAAGATTATCGTAAGCATGGGTGTTGGCGAAGCTCTCACAAATAAGAAACTTCTTGATGCTGCAGTAACTGATCTTACTCAGATTACTGGTCAGAAAGCGGTCAAGACAAAAGCAAAGAAAAGCATAGCTAACTTTAAACTTCGTGAGGGTGCAGAAGTAGGTGTTATGGTAACATTACGTGGTTCAATTATGTATGAATTTTTGGATCGCTTAATCAATGTTGCTTTACCACGCGTTAAGGATTTCCGCGGTATCAAGGCGACTGGCTTTGATGGACACGGCAATTTCTCTTTTGGTATTACTGAACAGATTATCTTCCCAGAAATCGACTTTGATAAAATCACAAAGATTGCTGGTATGAACATCACTTTAGTAACAAGTGCAAAGACAGATGCAGAAGCAAAAGCTTTGCTTACCAAGTTTAACATGCCTTTCAGAAAGTAGGTGAGAAGAAACTATGGCTAAAAAATCTATGATTATTAAGGCAGCCCGCACACCTAAATACAGCACACGCGAATACAATCGCTGTCAGATTTGCGGACGCCCAAGAGGATACTTAAGAAAGTTTAAGATGTGTCGTCTTTGCTTCCGTAAGTATGCAAGTGAAGGATTGTTACCAGGTGTAACAAAATCTAGTTGGTAGTGGTAGGAGAAGAAAAATGAGTGCATCAGATCCAGTAGCAGACATGCTCACAAAGATCCGTAATGCGGCACAGGCCCGCCACGAAAAGGTAGATATACCTGTTTCAAAGCTTAAGCTTGAAATCGTGAAAATCCTGAAAAATGAAGGTTATATTAAGAACTTCAAAAAAGTTCAGGAAGATAACAAATCAGTAATTCGTATCTTCTTGAAATATGATGAGGAAAACGCTCCTGTAATTCACGGTCTTGAAAAGATCTCTAAACCAGGACGCCGCGTTTACTCTAGTTACAAAGACTTACCACGCGTTTATAACGGTTATGGTACAGTTATCGTTTCAACTTCTTCTGGTGTTACAACTGGTAAAAAAGCAACTGAGAAGCAGGTTGGCGGTGAATTAGTTTGCACAATCTGGTAATGGAGGGAATGTATGTCAAAAATTGGTAAACTTCCTGTAGCTATTCCAGCTGGTGTAACAGTAACAGTAGATCCTGGACTTGTAACTGTAAAAGGTGCAAAGGGAGAACTCAAACAGGCTGTTAATAACAAAGTAACTGTAGAAGTTAAAGGAACAGAAGTAATTGTTAATCCTGCAGATAATTCAAAAGCAGCTAACGCAGCTCATGGATTATACCGCAATCTCATTTTTAATATGGTTAAAGGTGTAACAGAAGGTTATTCAAAAACTCTTATTATTAATGGTGTAGGTTATCGTGCAGAAGTTAAAGGAAAAGAACTTGTAATGAACTTGGGTTACTCAAGTGACTTTATTGCAATTATTCCTGAAGGACTTACTGTAACTACAGATCCTAGCGGAAAGATTACAATTTCTGGAATTGACAAGCAGCGTGTTGGAGAATTCAGTGCGCAGCTTCGCACATTACGTATGCCAGAACCTTATAAAGGAAAAGGTATCCGTTATGATAATGAAGTTATTAGACGTAAAGTCGGTAAGACTGGTGTTAAATAAGGTGAAGCTATATGTTTAAGAAACTGAATGACAAAGACAGAAAACGCCTTCACAGAAAGATTCATATTCGTAAGTCTGTTTATGGAACGGCTGAACGCCCACGCATGACAGTAACTCGAAGTAACAAGAACCTTTTTGTTCAGGTTATTAATGATGACGAAGGAAAAACACTCGCATCTATTTCGACAATGGAAAAAGAATTTGCAGCGCTTAAGCCAACTACTGAAGGTGCTGCAAAACTTGGTGAAGCACTGGGTGCACGCCTTAAGGATAAGAATATTACTGCGGTTGTATTTGACCGTAATGGATATCTTTATCACGGTGTTGTAAAGGCCCTTGCAGAAGGAACCCGCAGTGCCGGGATCCAGTTCTAGGAGACACTATGGAACACCAGAAGAATTTTGATAAAGATCAGAAAGAGTTCGTAGAAAAACTCGTAACTCTTAAAAGAACTTCAAAAACAGTAAAAGGTGGACGTCGTATGTCTTTTGCTGCTCTTACAGTTGTAGGCGATCAGAAAGGTCGTGTAGGATATGGATTTGGTAAAGCTAATGACGTATCAGAAGCAATTAAAAAGAGTATCGATAAGGCTAAGAGAAATCTTATTACTATGCCAATGAAGAATGGTACAATTCCTCATGACATTATCGGTAAATACAAGAGTTCATCAGTTCTTTTAAAACCTGCTTGTTCAGGTACTGGTATTATTGCCGGTGGTGCTGTTCGTGCAATTCTTGATGCAGCTGGAGCAACAGATGTACTTTCTAAATCATTGGGATCAAGTACAGCAGAAAACGTTGTTCGCGCTACATTCAATGCAATTGAACGCATGATGAATGCCGGTAGTATCGCAAAGAACAGAGGTAAAACTCTGGATGAATTGTGGGGTTAATCGATGGCTAAACTTAAGATTACACTTACAAAAAGTACAATTGGTCAGAAACCGGAAAAAGTTGCAACAGTTCGCAGCCTTGGTTTAAAGAAAATAAGTTCAACAGTTGTACAGGAAGATACACCTGCTATCCGCGGTATGGTTGCCGCTGTAGCACACATGGTTAAGGTAGAGGAGATCTAATTATGGCAGATTACAATCCAACTTTGACTGCACCTTATGGTGCAAACAAAAAGGACAGAAGAGTAGGCCGTGGTTCTTCTTCTGGCCGTGGTTCTACAGCAGGACGCGGTAACAAAGGTCAGCAGTCTCGCTCAGGCGGAAAAGTATACATCGGATTTGAAGGTGGACAGATGCCTTTGTTCCGTCGTATTGCACAGAGAGGATTCTCTAACTTTCCGTTCAAAAAAGAATATGCATGTTTTAATGTTTCTGACATTAATGCAAAATATTCAGATGGCGAAACAGTTGATAAGAAAACACTCATTGAAAAAGGTCTTTTGAAAGGTTCAGTTCTTTCTGTAAAGATTCTTGCAAATGGTGAAATTACAAAGAAACTTACTTTTAATGTAGACAAGATTTCAGCTGCAGCAAAATCAAAAATTGAAGCTGCTGGCGGCACAGTTAATCTTATATCTGCTGAAAAGAAAGATTAACCGGAGTTAAGAAATGGCAGGCAACTCATTAGTAAATATGTTCAAAGTATCAGAGCTTCGTAAAAGAATTTTCTTTACGCTTGCTGTATTAGCAATTTTCAGATTGGGATGTGTAATCACAATTCCTGGAATCGATGCGGCAGCTTTGTTCGATTACTTTGACAAGTTAATGAAAGAAAACAACAACGCATTTGCTAGTTATATGGACTTCTTTGTTGGTGGTGCTTTCTCTAACTTCTCTGTGTTCATGCTTGGTGTAATGCCATACATCTCGGCACAGATTATTCTGCAGCTTTTGATGATTGTTGTTCCTTCTATTAAACGTTCGTTTGAAGAGGATGGCGGTCAGAGAAAGTTTGCTTTATGGACGAGGGTCGGCACAGTTATTGTTTGTATCATTCAGTCTGTTGCAGTTACTGTTTATGCAAAAAATATCGGGGCTGTATCTCTCGACAATGAATTTGCTTTCAAATGTCTTGCAGTGTTAACAGTTACGACTGGTTCTATGATTACAGTTTGGCTCGGTGATCAGATTACAGCACACGGTATCGGAAATGGTATTTCAGTACTCATTTTTGCCGGTATCGTTGCACGTATTCCAAAAGCTATTACTGAACTTATTGGCTGGATTCAAACTGGTGGTAATGCAGTATTTGCTATTATTGCTGCTTTTATTTGGGTTGCAATAGTTGCTGTTATCGCCTTCGAAGAAGGTGGTGAAAGAAAAATTCCTGTTAACTATGCAAAGCGTGTAGTTGGCAGAAAAATGATTGGCGGGCAGAATACTTATATTCCGTTCAAAGTTAATCCTTCAAATGTTATCCCATTGATTTTCGCTTCTTCATTCTTGACATTGCCTTTACAGATTATTCAGTCTGCAGCTTCAGGTGGTGATGTAAAGAAGTGGATTTCTACTCTGGCAAGCTTCTTAAACCCAGATGGCTGGTGGTATAACATTCTGTTGGTAGTTCTTATCGTATTCTTTGCATACTTCTACACTCAGGTAACACTGAACCCTACGGAAATTGCAAAACAGATCAGGGAAAACGGCGGCTCCATTCCTGGCGTAAGAGCGGACGAAACAGAAGCTACTCTGCAGAAAATATTGAACAGACTGGTATTACCTGGATCATTGTTCCTTGCTGCAATTGCAGTAATTCCAAATCTCCTCCGTTATATTTTTGAGTTCCCACGTGAAATTGCTAATTTGATGGGTGGAACTTCATTGATTATTATGGTAGGCGTAGCTACGGATACAATGGCTCAGATTGAAGCCCTTCTTAAGATGCATCATCAGGAAGGATTCGTGAAAAAAGGAAAGATTCGTTCAAGAAATATTTAATATTTTTTGAAAATACCAGTAGATTAAAATTTGAGATTTGTGATATATTATTAGAACTCGATTGTAGTTCATTGCGAATTGCCATAATCGGGGATAAATATCACAGATCTTGGGGGACTTTTTATGAAAGTACGAACAAGCGTAAAGCCCATTTGCGATAAGTGTAAGGTTATCAAAAGAAACGGCATTATCCGCATAATTTGCGTAAACCCTAAACACAAGCAGCGTCAGGGCTAAGCTCAAGGAGTAATAGATGGCTCGAATTGCGGGAGTGGATCTCCCTAATAAACACATTAGTATTGCTTTGACTTATATTTATGGAATCGGTAGATCAGCAGCTTTAACAATCTGTGAAAAAGCTAAAATCGATCCGAATGTAATGGCTAATGATCTTTCCCAGGACGATCTTGGAAAACTTCGTGAAGTAATCGATTCAGAATATAAGGTTGAAGGACGTCTTCGCTCAGAAATCGGTCTTAACATCAAACGTCTTATGGACATTGGTTGTTATCGTGGATTGCGCCATAGAAAAGGACTTCCTGTTCGTGGTCAGCGTACACGCACTAACTCTCGTACCCGCAAAGGTAAAAAGAAGACTGTTGCTAACAAGAAGAAGGCATAAGGCGGAGGTAAGTTAAGTGGCTGTTGTAAAAAAGCGAAAAGAAAAAAAGAGTGTATATGAAGGAAATGTCTACATTCAGGCAACTTTCAATAACACTATTGTAACAATTACAGACCTGAAAGGTAATGCTCTTTCTTGGGCATCTTCAGGTGGACTCGGATTCCGCGGAGCAAAAAAATCTACTCCGTTTGCCGCACAGTCAGTTGCAGAAACAGCTGTACAGAAGGCAGTAAGTTATGGCTTGCGTGAAGTTCATGTTTATGTAAAGGGACCTGGTGTAGGACGCGAAAATGCTATCCGTTCACTTGGTGCTTTAGGGCTTAAGGTAAAATCAATTTCTGATGTTACACCTATTCCACACAATGGATGTCGCCCTCGTAAAACACGCCGTATGTAATAGGAGAATATCGAGTAATGGCAAGATATACAGGACCTCTCTGCCGTTTGTGCAGAGCAGAACAGAAAAAATTATTTTTGAAAGGCGAACGCTGCAAGAGCGACAAATGTCCTATTAACAAAAAACGCAGCGCACCTGGAAAAGATCCGAAAGGACGCACAGGAAAACGCACTGAATACGGAATTCAGCTTCATGAAAAACAGAAGCTCCGCCGTATCTATGGTATGCTCGAAAAACAGTTCTATCTTACTTATGAAAGAGCTCAGAGAATGCCTGGTGTAACTGGTGAAAACCTTGTTCGCCTTCTTGAGGCTCGTTTGGACAACGTGGTATTCAGACTTCACTTTGCTGAAAGCCGCAGTCAGTCTAGACAGCTGGTTCTTCATGGACACATCCTTGTTAATGGTAAGGCAGTAAACATTCCGTCTTACAGTGTTAAACCGGGTGATGTTGTAGAAGTAAAAGAAAAGAGTAAGAAGCTTACTATTGTTCAGGAAGGACTTAAGGAAGTTTCTCAGTCAGGAACTTATGCTTACGTATCAGTTGATCCTGATGCAGTTAAGGGAACTTTCATGGCTTATCCACGTCGTGAAGAAGTTACTGATTTAGCTGATATAAAAGAACAGCTCGTAGTAGAATTCTACTCGAGATAAGGAGTTTAGATGGCTCGCAAAAATCTGCTTAAAGGATTTAAAAAACCAAAAAGCATTACATTTGAGCATCTTGAAAACAATGCGGATTACGGTAAGTTTACTGCTTACCCGTTTGAACCTGGATTTGGAACAACTGTCGGAAATACTCTCCGCCGTGTTCTTCTTTCAAGCATTCAGGGTTATGCAATTACTTCAATCCGTATTACTTCATATGATGCTGATGGTGTTCCTCATGTTTGCACAAGTGAATTTGAAGCTATTCCACATGTCGCTGAGGATACATTGGAAATCTTGCAAAACTTGAAACAGATCCGTTTGCGACTTCCAGAGGACGTTGAACAGGATACAATTCTTTATGAATTTAAAGGTCCTGGAGTAATCAAAAGTGATGACTTTGCAAAAGACGGCCAGTTGGAAATAATGACTAAAGACCTTCTCGTATTCACTATGAATGAAGAGACACGTCTTGATGTTGAAATCCAGGTTGACTTAGGCAGAGGTTATGTCCCAGCAGAAGTAAACGAACATTACATTGAAGGAATTGTTGGTACAATCCCAATGGATGCTATCTTTACACCTATTCGCAAGGTAAAATATTCTATTGAACCTTGTCGTGTCGGACAGAGAAACGATTATGACAAATTAGTTTTGGAAGTATGGACTGATGGAACAATCGCTCCAGAAGATGCATTGGCTGAAGCAGCAAAGATTACAAAAGATCACTTCTCGATTTTTGTAAACTTTAATGACAGCGATGTTGCAAGTGGTGATGAACTTGATGAAGGTGATGAAACTGTTCGTAATCTTCTTAATACACCAGTTGAAGAACTTGAATTGTCTGTAAGATCATCAAATTGTCTTAAGAATGCAAATATCAGAACAATCGGTGAACTTACTAAAAAGACAGAAGATGACATCGCCAAGACTAGAAACTTTGGTAAAAAGAGTTTGACAGAAATTAAAGAAAAGCTCTTAGAGTGGAACCTCACTCTTGGAATGACTGATTATAGTCATCTTAAAAAAGCTGTCAAAATGAATAAGAAAAAGGAAGAATCAGATGAATCATAAGATTGGTTTTAATCCGCTTTCACGCTCAACAGCACATCGCCGTGCTATGACACGTAATATGGTTACTTCGCTTTTTAGATTTGAACGCATTACAACAACTAAAGCAAAAGCTATGGAAGTTAGACGTTCAGCAGAAAAGCTTATTACTAGAAGTAAAACTGATAGTGTTCATAACCGTCGTGAAGCTGCAAAGTTTATTCAGGACGAAAAAGTTCTTAATAAACTTTTTACAGAAATTGGTCCACGCATGAAGGATCGCAAAGGTGGTTATACAAGAGTTCTTAAGCTCGGATTCCGTCAGGGAGACGCAGCAGATGTTGTAATTCTTGAACTTGTTGACTACAAATTGGATTCAGAAGCAAAAGACGAAAAAGCTAAGTCAAAAGACAAAGCTAAGACAGCCGCTCCAAAAGCAGCAAATAATTAAGGAGTAGAATATGTCTAAATCACATCGCGGAACTGGAATTCGTTCTATGGCATCACATGGACGCGGTAAATGTCCTGTTTGTGGAAATGAAAACATCAAAGTTCTTTATGAAAAAGAAATTGATGGAAACAAAGTAATGATTTGCAAGTTCTGTAATGCAAACCTCAAAAATAAGGCAAGAAAAGAAGCAAAAGTGGCTGCTCCAGCAGCAGAAGCTCCTGCAGTAGAAACACCAGCAGAAGCACCAGCTGAAACTGAAGCACAGGCTTAAGTATATTTGGTCTTATTAGTAAGCCACTCTAATGTTTCAGAGTGGCTCTTTTTTTGATATAGGAAAAGGAGGCTGAAAATGAGAAAATCAGCAATTGGTTCAGTTGTATTAGCTGCATTATTGGCTTTTACATCTTGTGGCGGAAGCAAGTCTAATGACGTTGTAATCGGAGGTATCTTCCCACTTTCTGGTGCGGTAGCTGTTTACGGTGTTGAATGTAGAAATGGTATTATTCTTGCTATAGACGAAATTAACGCAGCTGGTGGTGTTAATGGACAGAAGCTTGTTTTAATAAGCGAAGACGATGAAGGAAATCCTGATAAAACAGTAAATGCTTATCAGAAACTTACTTCTAAAGATGGTGCAAAAATCATTATCGGTTCTTTGACATCTGGTTGTACACAGGCTATCACAGCCCGCTGTCAGGCACAGAGTGTTGTTCAGATTGCTCCTGCAGCAACAGCTCCTGCTATTACAGATGCAGGTGATTTTATTTTCCGTGCATGTTTTATTGACCCATTCCAGGGAACTGTAGGTGGTATTTTTGCTGCTCAGAACCTGAAATGCAAAAAAGCAGCAATTCTTTTTGATGCAGGTAACGACTACTCAGTAGGACTTACAGAAAACTTTGAAAAAGCATTTGCTAAAGCTGGTGGAAACATTGTAGCAAAAGAAGCTTATCAGACAAATGAAAAAGATTTTAATGCCCTTATTGATAAAATTAAGAGTGCTAAACCAGATGTTGTATATCTCCCAGACTATTATGGAGTTGTAGCTTTGATCGCTAAACAGCTTCGTGCAAAAGGAGTTGACTGTGCTATCGTTGGTGCAGATGGTTGGGACGGTGTAATTGGTAATGCTGGTGAAGAAGTTCTTAACGGATATTATTCTAACCACTATGCAGCTGACTCTACAGAACCAGCTGTAAAAAGATTCGTTGCAGCATTTAATGAAAAATATAACAAAGATCCAAACGCATTTGCAGCTCTTGGATATGACTCTGTATATCTTTTAAAAGATGCTATCGAAAAAGCCGGTTCAGCAGATCCAGTAGCAGTTAAGAATGCTCTTGAAAATACAGATGGAGATTACGTAACAGGTCACTTAACATTCGATACAAAACATAACCCTGTAAAATCTGCAGTTATGGTTGAAATCGTAAAAGCAAGTGATGGTACTTTAGAAACAGTTTATAAAGCAACTGTTAATCCGTAATTATTTTATATTACTTTTTCAGACAGAAACATTTTTTGTTTTTGTCTGAAAACTATAATTGCACTTTGGGTTTTCAGTTTTTGAATAATTCAAAGTGCATTTTTAATTGAGAGGAAATTGTGGACTCTGTAATACTTTTTTGTCAACAGCTTGTAAATGGTATTTCATTAGGAAGCATTTATGCTTTGATTGCCCTGGGCTACACAATGGTTTATGGAATTGTAAAACTCATTAACTTTGCACATGGTGACATCATGATGATGGGCGCTTATGCCGGTTATTTTGTTTTAATAGCAATGGGACCAACTCCGGTTGGATTTTGTGCTGCAATGATTTTTGCAATGATATTTAGTGCGATGCTTGGTATTTCGATTGAACGTCTTGCATATAGACCATTGAGAAATGCGCCGAGATTAAATTCTTTAATTACTGCAATCGCAGTTGAATTAATTTTACAGAATCTTATGCGTGTTCTTCCTTTTGTTGGACCTAATCCACGTCAGGTTCCACAGATTAAAATTCCTCAGCTTAATATCGGAAATCTTTCAATTTCCGGAATTTCTTTATTTGTAGTTTTTGCAAGTGCCATTTTGATGGTAGTTTTAAATCATATTGTTAATTATACAAAGACTGGTAAGGCGATGCGTTCTGTTTCTTATGATATGCAGGCTTCAAGTCTTATGGGTATTAACGTAAATAAAACTATTGCGACTACTTTTGCAATAGGTTCCCTTCTTGCAGGTGCAGCAGGCCTTCTTTATGCAACGGCTTATCCTCAGGTAGATCCAATGATGGGATATATGCCGGGTCTTAAAGCATTTGTTGCTGCTGTTTTAGGTGGAATAGGTTCTATTCCTGGTGCCATGCTTGGAGGAATTATTCTTGGTATTGCAGAGACAATGGTAAAAGGTTATGGACCTTCTGCTTATGCTGATGCAATCAGTTTTAGCCTGTTGATTGTTATTCTTCTCATCAGACCTACGGGTATCATGGGAAAGAAAACTGTTGTTAAGGTTTAAGGAGAAACCAGATGAATAAAAAGATTTTAAAAAGCTATCTGGTTCCTGGAATTACAGCTCTGGCTTGTGTAATTATTCCTGCTGTACTGATTAAATTTAATTTTCTTTCTGCATATACTGCAGGTATTTTAAATCAGTGTGCTATTTACGCAATGATGGCACTTAGTGTAAATATTATCTGTGGAATTACCGGGCAGCTTTCTTTAGGTCAGGCTGGATTTATGGCAATTGGTGCCTATTCAACTATTTTATTAAATCAGATGTTACACATACCGGTTCCGGTTGCAATAATTCTTGCAGCATTGATTAGTGCTGTGTTTGGTTTTTTAATCGGGTTTCCGACTTTAAAACTTGAAGGTGATTATCTTGCAATTGTAACTCTTGGGTTTGGCGAAATTATCCGCGTTGTTCTTACAAACTTAAAGGACATTACAGGCGGTCCAAATGGAAAATCATTTAATACACTTTTAACATTTCTTGAACTTCCAAAGTTCCTGATTTTTACAAGTGCGTTGATTATTTTAATAATTCTTATTCAGAATTTTATCAGATCAAGTTATGGTCGTGCTATTCTTGCTGTTCGTGATGATGAAGTTGCTGCAAATGCAAATGGAATCAGTGTGTTCAGGTATAAGATGATTGGTTTTGTTGTTGCTTCGTTTATTGCAGGTCTTGGCGGTGCATTCTATATCTGGCATATGGGATTTGTAAAACCTGAACAGGCATCTTTCGCAAAAAGTATTGACTTCTTGATTTTTGTTGTATTGGGTGGAATGGGTTCTGTAACAGGAAGCGTTCTCTCGGCATATGTTCTTACTATACTTCAGGAAGGATTAAGATTCTTAAAAGACTTTAGACTTCTGTTCTATCCTGTAATTCTTATTATCGTAATGATATTCAGGCCACAGGGACTTTTGGGGACAAATGAATTTGAATTTAAGAAAATTAACGAATATAGAAATTCAATAAAAAAATTCTTTGAAAACCTGTTTTCAAAATTTAAAAAAGGAGGCAATAAATGAGTGAAAAAAAACTTGTACTGCAGGCCTCTGATGTAAGCATTGTGTTCGGTGGACTTTGTGCGGTAAGTAGATTTAATTGTGAGATTTACGAAGGTGAGCTTGCCGGGCTTATCGGACCAAACGGTGCTGGAAAAACTACAATGTTCAATATGTTAAGTGGAATTTATACACCGACAGAAGGACAGATTACTTTTTGGGATAAAAAAGGAAAAGCAATTAATATTAATAAAAAGAATCCGCATCAGTTAAATAAACTTGGAATTGCGCGTACTTTTCAGAATATCCGTCTGTTTAATCAGTTGAGTGTAAGTGATAATGTAAGAATCGCGCTGCATGCTTCAAGACAGAGCAGTGTACTTGATGCGCTTTTCAGAACAAGAAAATTTAGAAATGATGAAGAGAGAATGACTGCAAGAGTTGAACAGCTTCTTGATCTCTTTCATATTCTTAATAAAAAAGATGAAAAGGCAAAAAACCTTCCTTACGGTGAACAGCGCAAACTTGAAATTGTACGTGCACTTGCAAGTAATCCTAAACTTCTTCTTCTTGATGAGCCGGCTGCCGGAATGAATCCTCAGGAAACAGAAGAACTCATGAATCTTATAGCATTCATAAGAAAAGAATTTAATATTACTATTCTTTTAATTGAACATGATATGAAACTTGTTATGGGTATATGCGAAAAGCTTATGGTTCTTGATTATGGAAAAGTAATCGCAAGTGGAACTCCGGGAGAAATTAAATCAAATCCACAGGTAATAAAAGCTTACCTTGGTTCGGAGGCTGTTGATGCTTAGTGTTAAAAATTTATGTGTCTCATACGGAGCAATTAAGGCGCTTAGAGGAATCAGTTTTGAAGTTAAAGAAGGTGAAATTATAAGTTTGATTGGATCAAACGGTGCTGGAAAAACTACGACACTTCATGCTGTAAGTAATATAATAAAGAAAGAAAGTGGTTCTGTAGAGTTTAATGGTGAAGATATTACAGAAATGTTTCCGGATAAAATTGTAGAAAAGAAACTTATTCAGGTTCCGGAAGGAAGAAGAATTTTCCAGAATCTTACTGTCCGTGAAAATCTTGAAATGGGTGCTTATACCAGAAAAGATGAAAAGGAAATAAAAGAAGATATGGAAATGGTTTTTGAACTTTTTCCGCGTCTTAAAGAAAGAATTCATCAGATTTCCGGAACATTGAGTGGAGGAGAACTTCAGATGCTGGCAATGGGAAGAGGTCTTATGGCTCGTCCTAAACTTCTTCTTCTTGATGAACCAAGTATGGGACTTGCACCGATTCTTGTTGATGAAATTTTTTCAATCATCAAAAAAATAAATTCAACAGGAACTACAATTCTTCTTGTTGAACAGAATGCTTATAAAGCACTTTCAATTTCTAATAGAGCTTATATACTTGAAACTGGAAATATAACTAAGTCTGGAGATGCAGGAGATCTTATAAAAGATCCTGCAGTCAAAGAAGCATATTTAGGAGGATAGTATGATTATTAAAGAAGTAATGCGTACAAATGTTGTAAGCATAAGCTCGAGCAATCTTGCTACAGAAGCAAAAGCTGCAATGGTAGAAAACAAGGTTAACAAACTTCCTGTTGTTGATAACGGAAAGCTTGTTGGTATCGTTACAAAAAATGATCTGTTAAAAGCAGAGCCGTCTTCTGCAACTACACTCGATATGTATGAAATAAGTTATCTTCTTTCTAAACTGACGGTTAAAAAACTGATGGTAAAAGATGTAATAACTGTATCTCCTGATGAAGTAGTTGAAGAAGCTGCACGAATTATGGTTGACAACCAGATCAGCTGTCTTCCTGTAATTAAAGACGGAGCGCTTGTTGGAATTGTTACAGAAAACGATCTGTTTGATCTTTTTACTCAGATGTTTGGTGCAAGACAGAAAGGTGTAAGAGCTGTTGTGTTTGTTGAAGATAAACCAGGACAGCTTGCAAAAGTAACTAAAGAAATTTCTGATCAGAACGGAAACATCATAAGCGCAGTTACAACAAAACATGATGCAGATAATAGACTTTGTCTTACAATCAAAACAACAGGAATTGATGAATCAAAAATGAAATCGATCCTTGAGGGTTGTGAATTTGAGATTCACGATTTGAGAGTGATATAGATTTAAATGGCAGAGAGTAAAAGAGCCTTTTATATAAATAAATTCCTCCGTGGTTATGTAAATACGTTTACACTTAAGGAATTTATGTTATACATGGAATATCTTGAGTCTCCTGTCACAAAAGATGAAGCTCTTGAAGTTCTTTCAAGTTCTCCGTATGTTTTTCATATTGAGAAAGACAAGTATATTACGAGAGCTGGAATATTTACAAATAAATATTTTAGTTTTGTCTTAACAAAAGAAGAGATTGAAAACAGATGTTTTGTTCCTGGTCACAGATGCATACCTTTTGTTGACCAGGATATTATCTCTTCATCAATAACTTTTATTTATAAAAAACAAATCCTTTTAAAACGAAATGCAAATTTTTCAAAAGAATTTGCACTCGAACATTTTGCTTTATACGGAGAGGAATATGAAGCTCAGTATATTGCAAATGATTTCGGAATGAAAGATTATAAACTTTCTGAAAACAATTACGAAATTCCGCAGACTGTCTGTTTTTTTAGTGTGGACATCACAAATCTGATAGACGAATTTTCACTTGATACAGGCGACAGAATCCTTCTAAAGGTTGTGGACTGGAATGAATGCGTAGTTGAAATTGAACCTGTTGTAAGGGAAAAAGACTTAACTTTAGAGCTTACCGAAGAAGATATTCTTAGAAACAAGTGGTATAAAAAACTTGAAAAGGCGCTGTTTGAACTTTTTAAGGAAATTGGTCCGTGCAGTTCCATTGAAGAAGAGCTTGCTTATGTGTTTTATAAATATGGTGATGAACTTACAGATAAAAACTGCGGCTCAATAGAAGAATTCCTCAAAAAAACAAAGAAAATCGGAATAGAACTTTTTGGGGTAGAGACACGTCTTTGGAAAAAAGGTGAAAATGTTCCTGCAATAGGCACCTGGAACGATGAAATTGACGAAGTAAAAAAAGGTAAAAACGAAAATCTGATGTATTCTATCCCTGAATTTGTTCTGGATGAATATTTAAAGGATTATGCTTATCAGAAAAAGACTCAGGTTAGAGACCTTGTAAAGGCAATTTTCCCTAAAAGTTACTACATCCCCGAGCAGTATCGCGAAGAACTATTATTGCACATCAATAGTCGAAATGATATAATTTTACAGTCGTATAATTGGTTTGCTGATAAAAAACTTGGAGAGATCAGAAACAGGGCGCTTGCTTTGTACACGAAAATCAGTTTTCTTGTATATGAGATAGATAGAACTGGCGGAAAATTTGAAAATTATCCGCAGCAGGAACTTGTAATCCTGATTCAGCTGTATACGCATTTAACAAAACTGATTGAAACCATTTCATATGATTCAGATTCGATTATAAAAGATTATGATACGATTTTTGTTTCGATAGAGGGAATGGAATTTAATTTTGAAGATATTGAAGGTGAACTTAAAAATGCTGTTTTGGAATGCAAGAAGAACGAGTTTACTGTAGTCAAATAACTGGACGAGGGGTTTTAAGATGTCAGAAAAGAATGATGTTGTTGACTTATTAAAAAAAGGTGGAGTTTTATTTAATGTAGAAGGATCAACTACTTCTGAGATTTATAAAAACATTGTGGATTCTATTACATTGCCTGAAGAAGTAACTAAAGAAGGTGTTTATGCAGCACTATGCGATCGTGAACGGGTAATGAGTACGGCGGTCGGATATGGGATTGCACTTCCTCACTGCAGAGGCACAATTCTTAAAAATAATGATGATCAGCAGATAACTGTTTGCTATCTTAAAGAGCCGATTGATATGGGCGCACCGGATGCAAGGTTTGTCTATGTGATGTTTGTACTTTTAACAGCTAACTCACAGACACATTTGCAGGTACTTTCACAGTTGGCTTCTTTGTTTAAAGAAAATGATTTTAAACAGTTGCTCGAAAAACACGCTGGTGTTGATGAGTTAATAGAAGCTGCTCAGAAGTTAAAGTGAGGTAAGATTTTATGAATGAAAAGTCAATTGCTGCTGTTGCAACAAGTATCCGTAGTCTTTCTATGGATGCAATTCAGAAAGCAAATTCAGGCCACCCGGGACTCCCGTTAGGAGCCGCTGAACTTGCTGCAGTTCTTTACGGAGAAGTTTTAAAGCACAATCCTGCAGATTCAAAATGGGAAGACAGAGACCGATTTGTTCTTTCTGCCGGACATGGATCAATGCTGTTATATTCAATCCTTCATCTTTCTGGATACAAAGTAACAATGGATGACATTAAGTCATTCCGCCAGGTTGGAAGTGTTTGCTGCGGACATCCTGAATACGGAATTACTGACGGTGTTGAATGTACTGGTGGACCACTTGGTCAGGGCGTATCAATGGCTGTTGGTATGGCAGTTGCAGAAAGTATGCTCGCTGCAAGATTTAACACTGCAAAACGCACAATCGTAGATCATTATACATATTCACTTGTTGGAGAAGGATGTCTCCAGGAAGGTGTTGCATCAGAAGCATGTTCACTTGCAGGAAATTTAAAACTCGGTAAGTTGATTGTATTCTATGATGAAAATAAAATTTCCATCGATGGATGTACAGACATAACATTTACAGATGACATTGCAAAACGTTACGAAGCATACGGCTGGCAGGTTCTTAAAGGCAGCATGTATGACGTTAAGGGAATTGAAAAACTCGTAAACAAAGCAAAAGCATGCAAAGATAAACCATCTTTGATTATGTTAAAATCTGTAATTGGAAAATCTGCACCAAAAGAAGGATGTGCAGATGTTCACGGTGCACCACTTGGAGCAGACGGAGTAAAAGAAGCAAAGGCAAAGCTTGGTCTTCCTGTTGATCAGGATTTCTATGTTGTACCAGAAGCTTATGAATATTTTAATTCTAAAAAAGCTGAATGGGCTAAAAAAGAAGCAGACTGGAAAGCAGAGTTTGATGCATGGGCAAGTGAAAACCCTGATCTTAAAAAACTCTGGGATGAATTCCACTCGGATGCAGTTACAAACGCAGACGTTAAGGATGTTGAATACAAAGTAGGAGATGCATGTGCAACACGTGATGCTTCTGGAAAAGCATTAAATGTAATTGCAGCACGTTACGGAAATCTCGTAGGCGGTTCAGCTGACCTTATGGGTCCAAACAAGACTGCATTTAAAGCATGTGATGAGGGAACATTCTCTCCTTCTAACCGTAAGGGACGCACAATCGAATACGGTATCCGCGAATTTGCAATGTCTGCAGTTTGTGCAGGTATTTCGCTCCACGGCGGTTTAAGACCATTCTGTGCTACATTCTTAGTATTTGCAGATTATTTAAGACCAAGCCTCCGCGTTGTTTCATTGATGAAACGTCCTGTAATTTATGTATTTACACATGACTCGATTTACGTTGGAGAAGACGGACCTACACACCAGCCTATTGAAACACTTACATCACTGCGTGCAATTCCAGGCGTTCAGGTAATAAGACCTGGTGACCCTGAAGAATCTATGGAAGCATGGAAAATTGCTTACGATTCTAAAGATCATCCTGTATGTATGGCATTTACACGCCAGGCACTTGCAGTTTATGCAAAAGATGATCCGGACTGGAAAAACACTATGAAGTGCGGTGCTTACATCGTACAGAAAGGAAGTGACAGTCCAGACATTACAATTCTTGCAAGCGGTTCAGAAGTTAACATGGCTCTGGATGCTGCAAAGCTTGTATCTGGAAAAACAATCCGTGTTGTATCTGTTCCTGATGTTAAGACATTTGCACAGCAGAGCAAGGAAATTAAAAATACAATCATCGGAAATGCAAAACGCGTAGTTTGTACAGAAGCCGGAATCTCTATGGAATGGCAGCAGTTTACAGACAAAGAAAACTGCTTCTGTATCGACCGTTTTGGTGAATCAGGACCTGCAAAGAAGGTTGCTGAATATCTCGGATTTACACCAGAAAAACTTGCAGAAATGTTGAACAAATAAATAAAAGGGGAGCCGTTAAGGCTCCTTTTTTTTTGAGAGGGTTATTATGAAAAAGTTTTTGTTGTTTTTAGTTCCATTTTTTTTATTTGCCGTTTCTGTAACAGGATGTAAAAAAGAATCAAAAAGTATAAGCGAAGATGAGACATATGGTACAGTTACAGTTTCGTGTGATACCGTTTTATATACTCATTCTGGTGAAAAATGGGAACAGTCTGGTACGATAAAAAAAGGTACAAAGCTTGATAAACTTAAAGATTATATTGAAATTTCTGGTCCTACAAGTGATGTACAGTTTCCTTTACCAGTTTTAGAAAATGGATCTGTTTTTCTGGTGAGTGTGCGACATGAAAAAACAAAAGGTTATATTGATCTAAGATCCTGTGTCTTTGATGATAGTCTTATTGATGACTGCGATAGAACAATTTGTGGTAATCCAGACTATTTTATTTATAACGAAAATATGGATATTCTGGAATATATCAGAATTGCCTGCATTGAATGTGACGAAGAAGGTGCTTACTATTATGAACACGATGGTTCAAATGCGCTGAAATTTGCATTTGAAGAATATAAAAGACGAGGTCTTGATTTTGAACCTCTGGCAGAGACTTTAATTAATAATTACCATGGATATATTCGCTCTGACTGTTTTGATTTGCTAATGGACGAAATAGAAAATTATCGTTTTGGAAAGGATGAAGATACTATATTTGCACTTGCAGCAAAAAAAGGTAACAGGAATTTTTTTGAAACGCTTGTTTTGAATTGTCTTGTTAAAGAAAATGGTGATGGAGACAGAAGATTAAATTTAGATCTTCTTATGTATAAAAATAAATCTGGGAAATGTCTTCCAGAAATTCTTGCAGAAATTAATGATCAGGAAATGAATCTGTTTATCTTTCCATGCAGGGGAGCTTGGGACTGGTTAGATATTGATTATTATGATAACCCGTGTCTTAAGATGGAAACAAGTCTTAAGGAACAATATGAGAGTGAAGAAATATTGCGCGAAAAGGAATATTCGGATAATGCGTATGTTATGGAAGACTGCATAATGATTTCTCCTTATGGAACTGAGATTAAACTTAAAAAAGGAATTGAACTTTCGAATATTGTAAGGATGCACGATGTAGCATATACTCCTGATGAAGAAAATTACTATGGCATTTATTTTTGCAGTACAGAAAATAATTTAACAGGATATGTTTTTGGTGATAAGCTTGCATATGATAAAGTTAGTGCAGGTGAAAGTACATTTTTTTACAGAAAAATTTTTAATTCTAAAGAAAACAATGGTGATATTTTTGAACTGTATACAAAAGAGTTTGAGAAAATAAATTTTATAAGATCTGTAAGTCCTGGAAAATATCAGAACAATTTGGAACTCAATGTTTATGACTTGAGTTATGGGAATGGCATTTGTTCAGATGAAGCAGATTTAGAAATCTCTGATTATGGTGAACACAAGTTCAAGGGAAAAGAATTTCGTTGTTTAGAGTTTAAATATTTTCACTGGAAAAGTCTTGATTCATATGATGATGTTATTCAATCGCTTGTTTTCGAGCAGTTTATTGCATTTGATGAAAATGAAGCGGTCGCATATGAAGTTCTTGATATAAAGCCATTCTGCCTTTTGGAATTTGACATTTGTGGTGAAATGACAGCAGATATAAAATGGACCTTTGATGAAAAAGACATGGGTGTTATCGAATTTAACGGTATTGAATATAATAGGCGCGAAGCGGATATTACTCATAAAGTTAATTATATATTTAAACCGGTAGATACTTTCTATTATGATGCTCCGGATTTTACAGCTACGGGCCGAAAATATCATGATTAATTAATGTTTTATAGAAAAACGCCGTGTCAGTATTGGCACGGCATTTTTTTGCCGATAATTAAATCATGAAAAGGTTTTTTATTACTCTGACTTTAATCTTTGCATTTATAAATTCAATTTATGCAAATGCGGTCTATAAAAAGAGTGCCGTGGCCTCGTTTTATGCAGAAGATTTTCATGGAAAAATGACTTCTAACGGTGAAACATTTAACATGTGGGCAATGACATGCGCTCACAAGATGCTCCCGTTCGGGACTATTTTAAAGGTCGTTAATCTTAGTAATGGAAAATGGGTAGAAGTTCGTGTAAATGACCGCGGACCGTTTGTAGGAACACGCGAAATAGATCTTTCTAAAGGCGCTGCTGCCAAGCTTGGAATGATTGGAAAGGGAACTCAAAAAGTGCGCCTTGAGATTGTTAAACTTGGAAAATACACAAAAGACAGCGTCGTTACAGCAAAAAAAGCCTGTAAAATGGCAGGAATTAAATATTATCAGGTAAGCATGGAGTCTTTAGAAAAGAATTCCGCAGATAAAACTGATGCTGCACAGGGCGCGAATACTGAGTCTGGCACAAAAACTTTACCGAGTACGAAAACAGTAGTCCGCGAGCCTGGTAAAAGATGGGATATCCAGCTTGGAGCGTTCGGTTCGAAAGCCAATGCAGTTAATTTTGGAAAGAAGGTTAAAAAAGACGGATTTTCAAATGTTGCAACACAGACTGTAGTTTCGGAAAATATTGTGCGTGTCGTGATAAAGGATATCGCGACAGAAGAAATATCAGAATATGAAAAACGCCTGATTGCCGCAGGCTATGAAACCTGGACAATCAGGGAAAGGAAGGTTAAGCAGTAATTGCAATCTTTTTAGGAGCTGCAAGTGCTTTACGCGGAATGTTTACATTAAGCACACCGTTTTTAAATGTTGCCTGAACATGTTCAGCGTCAACATCATCCGGTAATGTAAAGCGGCGTGAGAATGAAGAAGTTCTTCTTTCTTTAATAAGCCACTTTGTTTTTCCTTCGTCTTTTTTGTCTTTCTTTTCTTCTTCTACAGTTTCTGTTTTAGTAGAAGAAATTGTAAGTACATTGTGATCAAGTTCAAGATCGACATCTTTTTCTGTTCGGCCTGGTAAATCCATTTCGACAGTATAAGAATCTTTGTTTTCTTTTACGTCTACATTAGGAACATTGTAAGGTGTTCTAAAGCCATAGTCAGCCATGTCATCCATGGTATTTCCAAAAATTGTGTTTAAAAGTGAAAGTTCGTTCATATGTTTCTCCTTAGACCTCCGCGTCAGCGGCCGGTCTTTATTATTTGTAGTTTTTTCAAGGCTTACTGCCTTTCGCGTATATATATCGCATAAGGTGTGCCAACTTTTTAAAAAAAACAGTTTTTTTTATTTTAAAGTTGAATTTTTTTAAAATTCAGCATAAAACTCAGAAAAAAACATCTTTTTTGGAGTTAAGGTTTATATGTAAAGTGAATTTAATTTAAAAAGTTCAAACTGTATCAAAAAAACCTTGTTAACTGTGTCAAAAAGACACAATAGTATTAAAACCTGCTTTAAAAGTGAATCAAAAGGGAGGAAAAGAAATTCAGTATAAAATAAAAGGGAATTCTTTAAGTTTATTAATGACACTTGACACAAAATACTCGTTTATATATATTAATACTACACATTCCCCGATTGTGTAATGGTAGCACTTCAGATTCTGGTTCTGACTGTGGGGGTTCGAATCCTCCTTGGGGAACTAAAAAGGTTGCCAGACGGCAACCTTTTTTTATACGCCGTTTTCTAAAGCGGCCCTCATCTGGTCCCTTCGTCTATCGGCTAGGACGTGACCCTCTCAAGGTCGAAAGACGGGTTCAACTCCCGTAGGGACCGAAATCCTCAAAAACGCCTTATCTTGACTAACCGCCTGATTTTCTGTAACATTAAGCAATCATCGGGCCATACCTCCAAGTGTTCGGTTTGGCTCAAAGAAATTATTAACTTGTATTTTTTCGAAACTGAAAAGTTTCTCAAAAATACGGGCCATTAGCTCAGCGGTTAGAGCAGAGGACTCATAATCCTTTGGTCCTAAGTTCAAATCTTAGATGGCCCAATATTTGCGCAACGAAGTGAGCAAATATACGTAAATCACTTCCTATAGGACAAGCGGAGCGGTAGCGACGCATGGCCCAGATTGCCCGCTCAGGCGGGCAAAATTATTTTAAATTACTTCCACTAGGCCAAGCGAGCGCAGTGCGCATGCCCCAAAAATCGCGGAGCGATTTTACGTAAATCTACCGCCAGGGCAAGCGAACGGAGTTCGCATGGCCCAAACGGTATTCAGCAAAGATGAATACCGTTTTTTTAATAAATTTCCACTAGCCAAGCGGAGCGGCAGCTACGCATGGCCCAAAACTTATTCAGCTTCGCTGAATAAGTTTTTTTTATCACTTTCCATCAGATTAAATTCTGTCTGCAATAATCCAAGTCCGTATACTTGAATATCATTTAATAATACTGTATTATTTAAGTAGAGGTGAATTTATGAATAAGACTATCGCTTTGATTCCTGGTGACGGAATCGGACCAGATGTTATTGCAGAAGCAGTAAATGTGCTTGATGCTGTTGGTAAAAAATTCGGGCACAGTTTTGAATACAAAAATGTTATAGCAGGCGGATGCGCCATTGATAAATTTGGTGAACCACTTCCTAAAGATCAGCTTGAAATTGCCCTTAATGCAGATTCTGCATTGCTCGGTGCAGTTGGCGGACCAAAATGGGATGATGTTGCTCCGGAAATCCGTCCAGAAAAAGCTCTTCTCGGTCTTCGCGGTGGAATGAAAGTTTACGCAAACCTCCGCCCGGCTTTGATGTTCAAACAGTTAAAGGCTGCATGTCCTCTTAAGGATGAAGTTGTAGGTGATGGTCTTGATATTTTAATCGTACGCGAACTTACAGGCGGTATTTACTTTGGTGAACGCGGAACTTCTGAAGACGGAAAAACTTCATGGGATACAGAAAAATATACTTGGGCAGAAATTGAACGTATCGTACGCCTTGGTTTTGAATCTGCTAAAAACAGAAGAAAGATTCTTACAGTTGTAGATAAGGCAAACATTTTAAACTCAAGCCGCCTCTGGAGAAAAGTTGCAGAAACTGTTCACTCAGAATATCCAGAAGTAACTCTTAACTTCCTTTATGTAGACAATGCGGCAATGCAGCTTGTAAGAAATCCAAAGCAGTTTGACGTAATTGCAACTTCAAACATGTTCGGTGACATTCTTTCTGACGAAGCAAGTCAGATTACAGGTTCAATCGGAATGCTTGCATCTGCTTCTCTTGGCGACGGAACAGGTCCTGGACTTTACGAACCTATTCACGGTTCTGCTCCTGATATTGCAGGAAAAGACCTTGCAAATCCTCTTGCTACAATTCTCAGTGCTGCAATGCTTTTACGCTATGACTTTAAGCTCGAAGAAGAAGCAAAGGCAATCGAAACTGCTGTAGAAAAAGTTCTGGATGACGGCTGGAGAACAGGCGACATCGCAGGTGATATCGAAGCTGTTAAAGCTGCAGGTAAACTCGTTGGAACTAAAAAAATGGGTGAGCTTGTAGTTGAATATTTGAATAAGTAAATTGAATCTGGCGCACGGGGGATTTAAAGGGTGCGCTTAAGATGACAGTTTTGCTGCTGCCATTCGGCTTTATGTTTAACATAAAAAGTCGGATGGCTTTTTTTTGCACAGAATTCAATATTATATGTTATAATATGTAGAATATGGCTACAAAATCAAAAACCGGCATTGAGCGGCTTACAGGCGTTGCCGTTCCGCTTGGTGCTTTATATACAAAAGAATCTCCTGTAATAGGAGAATATACATCTCTTAAAACATTTGCAGATTTCTGTAAGAGTGCGGGGCTTGGCGTTATTCAGCTTTTACCGGTAAATGACACGGGAACACAGAGCTCTCCTTACTCGGGACTTTCGGCTTTTGCACTGCATCCGGTTTATGCAGGGATTTCTGAGCTTCCAGAATTTACTCAGGTTTACGAGTCTGATGAATTTTTTAAATCTGAATATGATCAGTTTCTTTTAAGTTTTCCTTACAGAGAAAGATTTGATTATCAGGAAATATTAAATAAAAAAATACAGCTTCTCCGCTTGATTTATGAAAATGAATCTGTCAACAAAAAAATTCTTTCTGACAAAAAGCTTGCTGAATGGATAGAAAAAAATTCGTGGGTTAAAGAATATTCAGTTTATAAAAATTTAAAATGGAAATACATGCAGGCTTCATGGAAGTCATGGAAAAAAGAAGACCAGCTTTTGTCTGCGAAGGAAATTTTAAATCGCTGGAATGATTCTAATTTATCGACAGAACATATTTTTTATGCATGGGTTCAATATAGATTAAACCAGCAGTTTTTAAATTCTGCGGAATATATCAATTCCCTCGGTATTATTTTAAAAGGCGACATGCCTATTATGATGAATGAAGATTCCTGTGATGCCTGGGCGCATCCAGAATTTTTTAATCATGATTTAAGGGCAGGAAGTCCTTCTGATGGAGAAAATCCATGCGGACAAAACTGGGGCTTTCCGACTTACAACTGGAAAAATTTAAAGAAAGAAAAATATTCGTGGTGGACAGACAGACTTAAATCTGCAAGTCAGTATTACAGAGCTTACCGTCTTGATCACATCTTAGGATTTTTTAGAATCTGGGCAATTCCTGAACGCGATTCAACTGCACTGCTTGGACACGCAGAACCTTATGTAAGCATTGACCGGAGCGAATTAAATGAGCTTGGTTTTGCAGATGACAGAATAAGATGGTTAAGTCAGCCTCATGTAAAGACAGATGACATAGATTATTTTACATGGAACAAAGAAAAGTCTCATGACATTCTTAAAAATTTATGTGAGCAGCTTGGCGAAGAAGAGCTCTGGCTTTTTAAAAAAGAAATAAAGGGCGATAAAGATATTTACGAATTTGATTTATCAGAATTCTGTGATAAAGAATGTGCAGACAAAATTAAACAGAGACTTGCAGAATACTGGAACAACAGAACTCTTATCGAAATAGAAAAAGATAAATTTATTCCTGTGTGGACTTTTAATCAGACTTATGCATGGGAAACTTTGTCTGACCAGGAACGCGAAAAACTTGAAAAGCTTTTTGCAGAAAAAAATGAAAAACAGAATTTAAAATGGGCAGAGCAGGCAACTGACATTCTCGACTGTTTTATTTCTTCATGCGGAACAGGCTCAAAAGGAATGCAGGCGTGCGGTGAAGATCTTGGCGTAAACCTTTCGTGTGTTCCAGAGGTAATGGAAAAAGAAAATATTTTGGGCCTTAATGTAATAAGATGGACGCGTGAATGGGGAGTTACAGGCCAGCCTTATATTTCATTGTGTGATTATAGAAATCTTTCTGTAACTACAACTTCGGTTCATGATTCGTCTACGATAAGACAGTGGTGGGAAGAAGAAAGTGATTCATCTTATGCATATGCAAAGGCAAACGAAAAATATTTTTATGATGTTGCAGAACAGGATGATTTTTTAACCGACAGCGCTAAAACAAAGCTTAAAAACTTTACTCCCGAAATCGCTGAATGTGTTTTAAAATCTGCGGCAGCTTCAAACAGCCTGTGGTATATAAATCCGCTTCAGGATTATCTTTATATGGACGTCAACTACTGGCTTCCGCAGTCTAAGGATGAGCGCATTAATATTCCTGGAGAGGTTACAGATTTTAACTGGACTTACAGAATGCCGTGCAGCGTAGAAGGACTTAAAAATAATAAAAATTTAATTAAGAAAATAAAATCAATTTCAGAAATGCATGATGGAGGCAAGTGATGAATGTTTCTTACAATGAGTTCCACATAAATAAGCAGATTCGTGACAAGTGCCAGTTCAGCAGTGTACTTTATTCGATTACGGGAAATGTTGTAATTTCTGACATGAAGGCTGTTCGTGTTTTTACACAGAAGCTTAATGAACATTTTGATAAAATAGGGCTTTCAGAAAAAAGAGTTTCTGCAGGTTCTGTAAATGCTATGGGGCTTATTGATGAAATCTTTCATTATTGCTGTGGTCTTTATAGAAAGACAAAATTTTCTACAGCTTTTTCTGATGCGTTAAAGAGTCTTGATAATAAATACGGAAAAGATAAAATTGATGAACTTCTTCTTGAGTTTACAGCAGAGTTCCCTCCTGTTGAAGTGTATGATAAAAAGAAAACTGCAGAGCAGTATCTTGGAGAAACTGCAATAGATTCATTTACGGGGAAAATGCGTTCAAACCGGGAATCAACTTTTGAAGAAATGATTATGCTGCATTTGGAAAATGAAAATCCAGCTTTTTTACCATTCAGCATATTGTTTAATGATCAGAGACTTTCGAAAAATCCTCTTTATCAGAAAACATGGGCAGACATACAGAAGCATTTTACAAAGACTCCGGTGTTCGGACCGTTTAATCATGACTTTATAAATTTTCTTCGCGAACCGATGGTTTTTAGTCCTACAAGTTTAAAAGGTCAGCTTGAATATATTCAGAAAAACTGGATGTATCTTTTAGGCGACTGGTTAAAGAGACTTCTTGCAGGGCTTGATGTTTTAAGCGAAGAAGAAAAGGCTGCATGGCAGGGAACAAACGGCGGCGATGTTGATATGCCGACGATGAGCTTTGAAAATCTTATGAACGAATATGAAAGGTTCAGCGCAGACAGTGACTGGATGCCTAAAGTTGTTCTTATGGCAAAAACTGTTTTAGTGTGGCTTGATCAGCTTTCTAAAAAATATGGACGTGCAATTGAAAGGCTCGACCAGATTCCTGATGAAGAACTTGATGCTCTTCGTGATGAAGGCTTTACAGGCCTCTGGCTTATAGGACTTTGGGAACGCTCAAACGCTTCTAAACGCATTAAGCAGATCTGCGGAAATCCCGAAGCTGCTGCAAGTGCATACAGTCTTATGGATTATGAAATCGCTTCTAATCTCGGCGGCTGGAGTGCTCTTGAAAATTTAAGAAGCCGTCTGTGGCAGAGGGGAATTCGTCTTGCTTCTGACATGGTTCCAAACCATACAGGTATGGACGGACGCTGGGTAATTGAAAAACCGGATCTGTTTATTCAGAGGCGTGATAATCCTTTTCCACAGTATTCGTTTAACGGAGAAAATCTTTCGCACGATTCGCGCGTAAGTGTTTATCTTGAAGACCATTATTATTCTAAAAATGACTGCGCTGTTGTATTTAAACGCGTTGATAATTATACAGGCGATACACGTTATATTTATCACGGTAACGACGGAACCGGAATGCCGTGGAATGATACAGCTCAGATTGACTTTTTAAATCCTAAAGCACGTGAAGAAGTCATTCAGGAAATTTTACATGTTGCAAGAAACTTTCCGATCATCAGATTTGATGCGGCAATGGTTCTTGCTAAAAAACATATAAGACGATTATGGTATCCGGAGCCGGGACATGGAGGAGACATTGCAACTCGAAGTGAAACAGGTTTAAGCACCCAGCAGTTTAATGATGCAATTCCAAATGAGTTCTGGAGAGAAGTAGTTGACCGCGTTGCAAAAGAAGTTCCTGATACTCTTTTACTTGCAGAAGCATTCTGGATGATGGAAGGATACTTTGTACGCACACTCGGTATGCACCGTGTATACAATTCAGCATTTATGAACATGCTTAAAAAAGAAGAGAATCAAAAATACCGTGACACTGTAAAAAACACGATTAAATTTGATCCTCAGATTTTAAAGCGCTATGTAAACTTTATGAATAACCCAGACGAAGAAACTGCGGTTGCTCAGTTTGGAAAGGGGGATAAATATTTTGGTGTCTGTACTCTTATGGTTACGATGCCGGGTCTTCCGATGTTTGGTCATGGACAGATTGAAGGCTTTGAAGAAAAATACGGAATGGAATATACAAAGGCTTACCGTGATGAAAAACCGGATCAGGGACTTTTAGACCGGCACTGGCATGATATATTCCCGCTTATGAAAAAGCGTTATCTTTTCAGTCAGAGTGAAGATTTTCTTTTCTATGATGTATGGGATAACGGTCATGTTAATGAAAATGTTTTTGCTTATTCAAACCGTGCCGGTAATGAGAGGGCTGTTGTTTTTTATAATAATAAATATGAGCGTGCGTCCGGCTGGATTAAGCAGTCGTGTGAATACGCAGTAAAGGACTGCGAAAGCGTTCAGATGAGGACACGAACAATTGCTGACGGACTTGGAATAAGTGATGATTCAGAAAATTATCTTATCTTCCGTGAGCAGCGTTCTGATTTATGGTATGTAAGGCGCGCGTGCGACATCTGCCGTAACGGGCTCTTTTTAAGCCTTAACGGATTTGAATCTCAGGTAATGATGGACATCATGCAGGTTCGTGATACTGCAGATAAAAAATGGAGTACGCTGTGTGATGTTCTTAACGGCAGAGGCTGTTATAATCTGGATGAACAGTGGGACGAAATCAGATTTAAGGATTTGTATTCTAAGCTGAACGAATTTATTGACGCAAAATTTTTCGAAGGGTTTAAGGCTCTTATCGAAAAACCGACTGATGCAAAAGCAGATAAATTTATCACAAGCGTTAAAAAACGCGGAATCGAATTTTATAAAACTGCAAATGTTTTTGCAAAAGCAGAACTTGAAAAAGAAGCAGAAGAATTGTTAAAGGCAGAAGAAACTTCGCGTACTTTGAAATCTTCTAAAGCATCTAATAAGGTTTTGACAAAAAAGAAAACTGTAAAAATACCTGCTGTAAAGCTTGTTACTCCGGAAAAACAGTTTGATGTATTTGCAAAAACATTTAAGAAGATGATAAAGCTTTGTCCTGACTCGGCACTTAAATCTCAAAAAGGAATGTTAAAGACTGTCGCACAAGGGCTTAAAGATAAGGTCATCACAAAAGAAATTTTTGTTTTGAGTTCAATTGCATTTGCATTGTCAGAAATAAAGTTTGCTTCGATGTGGTCGCTTTCAAGAAAGACGATTGAGTTTATGAAGCAGAATGGAAATGTTGATGCATTTAACCAGCGCTGGAATCTCGACAGACTCTATCTTATGCTTCCTGTTGTTACAAAAGATTACGGAACAAAAATCAAAAAAACCGCAATGAAAGAAATTGCAGAGTTCTTTATGCAGGGACAGTATGCGCCGTTTATGACAGGTGCAAATAATTTTAACGGCGTTACATGGTTTAATAAAGAAGCGTTTGAAAGTGCAATGTATCTTTTTGTTACGGCATCTTCATTTGTACTTGCAGAAGCAAAGAAAAAACTTATTTTCGAACTTTATGAAGAATTTATGAAGGCGCGCGATTTGTCAGAATATAAATGCAGTAATTTCTGCGAATATTTTTCTGAAAGTAAAAAGTCTTTGGCAAAAAAGACAGCTGTTAAGAAGGCGACTGTAAAAAAATCTGCCGCGACTAAAAAGTCTTCGGCAGTAAAAAAGACTTCTGCAAAAAAGACTGCCGTAAAGAAAGTTGCACCGAAGAAAACTGTCGCAAAAAAGACTGCCACAAAGAAACCGGCTGTAAAGAAATCACCGGCTAAAAAGGCAGCGACTAAGAAACCTGCAGTTAAAAAGCCTGCAGTAAGAAAAACTCGGAGTAAAAAATGATTTTAATAAATGGCAATGAACTTACAATAGAAGACGTATGTGATGTAGCTTATAAAAACGAAAGTGTTTCACTCCCTGAAGATGAAAAATTTTGGGAAACACTTAAGGCGTCAAGAAAATTTCTTGAGGATTATATTGCAACCGGAGTTCCGACTTATGGAGTAACAACTGACTTTGGAGACAGCTGTCACAATCAGATAAGTGTTGAAAAAGCCGGAGAACTTCAGCGTGATATTTGTACCTATCATGGAATCGGTCTTGGTCCTAAGTTTGATCATGAAACCGGAAGGGCAGTTGTTCTTGCAAGGTTAAATGGAAATGTTAAGGGAGGTTATTCTGCGATTCGCCCTGAACTTGCAGGAATGATGGTTACAATGTTAAACAAGGATATAATTCCTGTAATTCCACAGCTTGGTTCAGTTGGTGCTTCCGGTGACCTTACTCCCTTAAGTTATCTTGGCGCCGCTATCATGGGGCAGCGTACTGTTTATTATAAAGGACGCATCTGTTTGACTTCAGAAGCTTTTAAAGCAGAAGGTATTGAACCGCTCCTGCTTGAGGCGAAAGAAGGTCTTGCTATTATGAACGGAACATCTGTAATGACGGCAGTTGCTTCATTGGCATGGAAAAAAGCTGAACGACTTGCAAAAATTTCAGATTTCTTTACTGCAGTTACATCAGAAATTACGCGTGGGAAAGATACTCCGTTTGTTGCAAAGGTCAGTGAAATAAAAAATCATAAGGGACAGTGTGAATCTGCTTCATACATTTATAATATAATCAAAGATTCAAAACGTGTTTTTAAATACGAAGATTTTCTTAAAACCCAGATTGAAAAACTTGACGGAAAAGGTTTTATTGCGCAGCAAAATAAAATTCAGGACAGGTATTCAATCAGATGTGCGCCTCAGATAACAGGTGTTTACCGTGATACATTGAGATTTGCCCGAGAGTTGATTACAGAGGAATTAAATTCTGCAAATGACAATCCTCTTGTTGATATTGATTCCGGCCGTCTTTATAATACCGGAAACTTTTATGGTGGTCATATCTGTGCGGCCTGTGATTATATGAGGACAGCTCTTGCAAATATTGCAGATCTTTCTGATAAACAGGCAGAAGTTATAATAGACGGAAAGTTTAACGGACTTACAGAAAATTTAATTCCTGTTACTCCGCCTGACCATCCCCGCGCAGGTTTAAGACTTGGATTTAAGGCAGCACAGATTACAATCAGTGCAATTCGTGGCGAAATCGCGACCTATTGTTTTCCTGTTTCATTGACTTCTGCTCCAACAGAAGCGCTGAATCAGGATAAAGTATCAATGGGAACAATTTCGGCAAGAAAATTTGCAGAACAGATTGAACTTCTGTTTTTACAATACGGAACTCATATGCTTGCCGCCATGCAGGCTGTTGATCTTGCAGGTAAAGATGATTTTTCTTCTTTTACAAAAAATGTATACAATGAAATTCGAAAAATCAGTCCATTTGTAGAGGACGACAGAGAACTTGATAAAGAAGCAACCGAAGTATCTGAGTGGCTTAAGACAACTTCTTTATTTGCATAATCAGTTCATCAGGTGTTTTAATGACCGGTCGGCCTATGCTGACCGGTTTTTTTAAGTTTATGATGGCTTCCGGAATCTTGATTTTGTCTCCGATTGTCTGATTGATATAAGAAGCGCTGAATGCAGGATGGAAACGGTCAAGCAGAACGATAGCTCCGCCTTCTTCATCTATCAGGTCCTGGTTTTTCACAGCTGCTGCATATGCCTTTGCAGTGTGATAATCGGAATAGCGCTTATATTTTATAAAGAGATCTTTTTCTGCCTGTTCGGTTTCTTCTTCTGAAATATCAGAAAGATAGACAAAGTTTTTCATCATTGCTGCATAATGAGAGAAAAAGTCTTCGAAACGTTCCATATTGGACGGATCGCCGGCTTCTGCTTCGATGCGCATTTCAACAGGAATGATTGAATCTGTAATTACAGGATTCCCGATTGCATCGAGAGTAAGCTCTTTTGTTGAAGGAAGAATAAAGCCCGAAACAGGAAGTGAAAGCCGCCAGCTGTAAAGACCTGCAACTAGATTTCCGTAGTTTTCCGGGTCAAGTGCATAATAAATGTCACTTGAAACCTTATTCTTTAGGCGGGAAAAGGCGTATGTAAAGAAAAATGTCTGTGGAATGAGACGTCCGATATTTGCACTGGTAGAAACTGTAAGATTAAGTTTTCCGACCAGATCTTTATCTTTAAAAACTTCATTTATGAGCCTGTGACCAAGTTCAGCATCGCCATCAATCTCAATAGGATAGATGTTACCGCCGTTCCAGATAAAATCTTTTTCAGAAATTCCGCATACCTGACCTTTAGGGTAGAGGAGAACAGATTTTATGTGCTTTTTACCTTCCAGTGATTTTGCAAGGATAGATCCATGTTCGCCTGATGTGTAATCAAGGAGAATTGAGTTTTTATTTTCCATATGAAGGGTAGTTTCGAGCATATTGATAAGGTAGGAAACGCCGAAATCCCTGTAACAGCATGTCGGGCCATGGAAAAGTTCAAGGACAAATAGCTTTTCATCGAGCTGTTTTAATACCGGCTCAAAAGGGAAGGCCTTTGTCGCAATTGTTTCACATATAATCGGTGAATATTCGTTATTGATAAAAGCAGATGTCAGGGCACCCGCTATAGATGCAAATGAGGTGTTTTCGTTTGTGTACAGAATCCATCTTCGTAAATCTGCAGTGCCATCCGGTACATAAAGACCGCCGTCAGAGGGCATGCAATTCTGGATTGCATTAGCGAAGCTTGAATTTACTGTTTTATCTCTCGTACTGGTTAATCTCATGGCTTAAATTATAGCAGACTGGCCCGAATTGGAGAAGTAGACAGGGGAATCAGGGCAATAGTTGAAAAATTCGGCCTATAACAGTATAATAGTAGGAACTAAATTTAAACTTAGGGATATTGTTTATTATGCCGGAAAATGAAGGACAGAATACAGTTTTATATAAACCTTTGACCACACCGATTCGTTTTGGCATCGATGTAGGGTCTACTACTGTAAAAGTTGCAGCTTTAAATGATAAAGATGAACTTTTATACAGTGCTTATGTACGTCACAGGGCTGACATCAGAAGCACTATCATTAAAGTTGTTAATGATGCACTTGATGATTTGCAGAAAAAACTCCCTGACGGGGAAAATCAGACTGTTTCAGTAAAAGTTACAGGTTCCGGTGGGCTTGCAGTCTCTCAGTGGCTTTCCGTTCCCTTTATTCAGGAAGTAATTGCAGCAACAACTGCTGTACGTAAATTAATTCCACAGACAGATGTAGTAATCGAGCTTGGTGGAGAAGACGCCAAGATTACATATTTTAAAGGCGGAGTTGAACAGCGCATGAACGGAACTTGTGCCGGAGGAACCGGTGCATTTATCGATCAGATGGCAGCTCTTCTTGAAACAGACGCAAACGGTTTAAATGAACTTGCAAAGGGTGCAACAACTATTTATCCGATTGCAGCACGCTGTGGTGTATTTGCAAAAACAGACGTTCAGCCGTTAATCAACGAAGGCGCCCGTCGCGAAGATATTGCAGCTTCGATTTATCAGGCAGTTGTAAGCCAGACGATTTCTGGTCTTGCCTGCGGTAAACCGATTCGCGGTCATGTTGCATTCCTGGGTGGACCACTCCATTTTATGGATCAGCTTCGCTACAGATTTGTTGAAACCTTAAAATTAAAAGATGATGAAATAATTGTGCCTGATAACTCGCAGCTTTTTGTTGCGACGGGCGCCGCTTATTCGGCAGAAAGAAAAAATTATTGTACTGCCGACAGTAAGGAAATCCCGTTTCCTACGATAAAAGAATTCCGTGAGAGCCTTAAGAAATTAGTTGGAGCAGAACTTTCAGAAGTTCAGAGACTTGAACCTCTGTTTAATACAGAAGAAGAGCTTGAAGAATTTAGAAAACGTCATGCAGGTGAAGTTGCACTCCGCGGAAATCTTGATGAAGCAAAAGGTCCTGTATTCTTAGGACTCGATTCTGGCTCGACAACTACAAAGGCTGTATTGACAGATAAAGACGGAAAAATTCTCTGGAATTATTATACACACAATGCAGGAAATCCGGTTGACATCGCAGTTAAAATGCTTAAAGAACTTTATGCGCGTCTTCCAAAGGATGTTTATATTGCACGCGCTGTTTCTACAGGATATGGAGAAGCATTGTTCCAGGCAGCACTTGGAGTTGATGCCGGAGAAGTAGAAACGATTACACACTTTAGGGCAGCAGATTTCTTTGTCCCTGGTGTTGAGTTCCTGCTCGATATCGGCGGACAGGACATGAAGTGTCTTAGAATGAAAGACGGTGCAATTGTATCGATTCAGCTTAATGAAGCATGTTCATCTGGATGCGGTTCGTTCCTTGATAACTTTGCGCGCACAATGGGAATGGATGTAAAGGAATTTTCTCAGATTGCGCTTATGGCAAAAAAACCTGTAGACCTTGGAAGCCGCTGTACTGTATTTATGAACAGCCGCGTTAAACAGGCACAGAAAGAAGGTGCAACTGTTGCAGATATCAGTGCGGGGCTTTCTTATTCCGTAATTAAAAATGCCCTGTTTAAAGTTATTAAACTTAGAAAAGCATCTGACATTGGAACTAAGGTTGTTGTTCAGGGTGGAACTTTCTTTAACGATGCAGTTTTACGTGCATTCGAAAAAATTGCGGGCGTAAATGTATTCCGTCCTGATGTTGCAGGTCTTATGGGTGCATACGGTTCTGCTTTAATTGCAACAGACCAGTGGATAGATTTAATGACTCCAAAACCTGGAGAACCGGAAGGAACCGTTCACGATGTAAGATCCGGTATTGCAACCGTTGACGAGCTTGAAAATTTCCATGTTGATCTTGAACTTCGCCGCTGCGGTAAATGTCAGAACAACTGTCTTCTTACTATTAATACATTTACTGCTACAGATAAAGAAGGAAAGAAAACTGCAAGAACATTTGTTACAGGTAACAGATGTGAACGCGGTCTTGAATGGGCGGGCGATAAAAACATCATCGATGCAAGCAATAAAGAAAATACAAATATAAAAGTTGATGCAAAAGATGAAATACCAAATCTTTTTGCATGGAAATATAAACGTGTATTTAACTATATTCCGTTAAAACCGGAAGAAGCTCCGATGGGCGAAGTTGGAATTCCGCGCATATTGAATATGTACGAAAACTATCCGATGTGGTTTACGATTTTTACAAAGCTCGGCTTCCGAGTACGTTTATCACCACGCTCAACGAGAAACGTTTACGAAAAGGGACTTGAGTCAATTCCATCTGAATCGGTTTGTTATCCTGGAAAAATTTCTCACGGTCATGTTGAATCGCTTTTGCAGTCTGGGATTAAATTTATTTTCTATCCGTGCGCGCCTTATGAAAAACAGGAAGATATTGGTGCAGGAAATCATTACAACTGTCCTATCGTAACAAGTTATCCGGAAGTTTTAAGAAACAATATTGATGCGCTTCGTCAGGATCCGGATATTCTTTATATGAATCCGTTCCTTCCGATTTACGATAAAAAGAGACTCGGCTACAGATTATTTGAAGAACTTCATCCGCACTTCCCGACAATTACTTTTGAAATGGTAATGGATGCTGTAGAAGCAGGCTGGGCAGAAGAAGAAAAATTCCGCGAAGATGTAAAAGCAGCCGGAGAAGAAGCTCTTGAAAAAATAATTACGAACGGTGTAAACGGAATCGTTCTTGCAGGCCGCCCTTATCATCTTGATCCGGAAATCAATCACGGAATTCCGGAAATGATTAACGGTCTTGGTCTTGCTGTATTTACAGAAGATTCACTTGCACAGTTTGGTTCTATCGAAAGACCTCTTCGTATTATTGACCAGTGGGTTTACCATAACCGTCTTTACAGAGCAGCAAGTTTTGTTTCTGGAATGCCGAACCTTGAGCTTGTTCAGCTTACAAGCTTTGGATGTGGTCTTGATGCGGTTACTGCAGATCAGGTTGATGAAATCATGAAGTCAAAGGGAAGGATGTATACTCTCATCAAGATTGACGAAGGAAGCAACCTTGGTGCCGTGCGCATCCGTATCCGAAGCCTTATTGCTGCTGTTAAAGAACGTGCGCGTAATCATAAAAAATATCAGGTTAAAACGAGCGCTTATAATCGTCAGGTATTTACAAAAGAGATGAAATATAAACATACGATTATTGGACCGCAGATGTCACCGATTCATTTTAGGATTTTACAGAAAGCTTTCCAGTACAGTGGTTATAATTTTGTAATCCTTGATGCTGTGGATCCTAAAGCGGTAGAAACCGGATTAAAGTATGTTAATAATGATGCATGTTATCCTTCGATTCTTGTTGCAGGTCAGATGATTTCTGCTCTTGAGTCCGGAAAATATGATTTAAATAATACTTCGCTTGTAATTACTCAGACTGGTGGTGGATGTCGTGCTACAAACTACATTGGATTTATCCGCCGCGCTTTAAACGATGCAGGATGGGGACACATTCCTGTAATTTCTTTAAGTGCACAGGGCTTTGAAAAAAATCCTGGATTTAAATTTACCCTTCCTCTTATTCACAGAGCGCTCATGGCAATTATGGTAGGGGATCTTTTGATGCGTCTTTTGTACCGCACCCGACCATATGAAGCAGTTCCTGGAAGTGCAAATGCTCTTTATGAAAAATGGAATGGCAAAGCACAGGTTGCAATTAAATCTCTTTCTATAAGAAAGTATCATAAACTTTTAAAGAATATTATCCGTGACTTTGATGAACTTCCGCTTTTGCCTGTAAAAAAACCTCGTGTCGGAGTTGTTGGAGAAATTCTTGTAAAATTCCATCCGACTGCAAACAATAGAATTGTAGAAACTCTTGAAGCAGAAGGTGCTGAATGTGTAATGCCTGATCTTGCAGACTTCTTCTTCTATTCATTCAGTACAGGAATTTTCCGTCACGAAGAACTTGCATTCCCTAAAAATACAGAACGTAATGCTAAACTGTTTGTATGGTTCCTTGAATTATATAGAAACAAGATGAAAAAATATCTTAACAGGTCTCGCAGATTTGAAGCTCCAAATTCAATTTATAAAATGATGGATCTTGTTGATGATATCGTTCAGCTTGGTAACATTACTGGTGAAGGATGGTTTTTAACTGCAGAGATGGTTGAGCTTATTCATTCTGGAGTTCCAAGCATCGCGTGTGTACAGCCGTTTGCGTGTCTTCCAAATCACGTAACTGGAAAAGGAATGATTAAAGAACTTCGCCGACGTTATCCGGAAAGCAACATCAGTGCAATCGACTACGATCCGGGAAGCTCAGAAGTAAATCAGCTTAACCGTTTAAAACTTCTTCTTTCCAATGCACCGGCAGGAAAGCATCCTGATGAAAATAGAGAAGGGATGATTGAAGTTCGTAAAGATGGCAAGGTTGAATTTATTAAGCCGCAGGTTTTACTTGCAGAAGGAGCAGATGTTTTTGCTGATCCTGAACCGATAAAACCAGAAATGATTCCGCCAGTTGATTAAAAAAACGGAGGCAGTAAAATGAAAATTAAAAATTTATTTTTAACATTATTTATCGGTTTAATTTTGCTGCCGTCGTTATCTGCAGAATATAATCGTTTTGAAATTCCTGATTCTTGTGAAATAAGAAAAGAGCTTGCAGATGCATGGTTCAATCAGGATCTTGAAGCGATTCAGATGCAGAATGTAGAAGTAAGAAAAAATGTTACTGGAGAAACTTATCAGGTTAGCCTTGAAGAGGATGCAAGCTTTTTTTATGTTTATGTTTCTCCTAAGACAGTTGCCAATATCGATATTTATGACGATGACGGTGTAAAAAGAACTATTGAAGAGGAAATATTTCCTATTAACGGATTTGGTTCGTGGGTTTATGCTAGAAAAAAAACTGATGGGAAAGCTTCCTTTATAAAAATAAACATCTCAAGAACAAGTGATGTTTTTATTCAGTTCAGACCAAATAAAAATACTGCACTTGCTGATTTTGTAATTTATAATTCGTATGCTGCAAAAGGCGTGCCGCTTGGGATTCCTTTTGAAAAGCTTCTTACGATGAGTATAACAGAAATTTATAATCTTACAAAGAATACTCTTCCGTGGAAGTATGTTGAAAAGAATGTTTTCGGTCAGGATTCAAAATATCTGATGATTGATATTCTTAAAAAGATGCAGGATAAAATTGCGGTTGAAGATGATGCAATGTATGACGAAAGAGGAAATTCAATTTCTATTCTTGACGGGAATCCTCATATATGCAAAGAAGAAAATAAAGGTAAGCTTGTTTTGTCTTCATGCGGTTATGTAAAGTGGGTGGTTGACGGGTTGATAGATCCGCTTGCCGGAAGTTATTTAAAACGCGAGCCTCTTATAAGACAGACAGTTGATTATAACACAACTGGACTTCAGGGTGGTATTAATGAACGGTTCAGCGTAAACCTTAGTCTTGACTGGACAAGAAATATTGCAGCGGCAGCTCTTTCTGTCCGCTCTAAAAAAACTTATCTTTATGAAGACTCTGGAGTTGATGTAAAAGTTGAACCTTTTACTGCAGTGTTTACAAATAAAGGAATTGCGAATACTTCAGGGTATATTAAGAATACGGGTTATCAGGTAGAAACATTAAGGGCTCTTCTTTATGTTCTTTCACGTACAGAGTGTGATTATTTTTATCTTGCGGCTATAAGACAGTCGGATAGAAAAGTCAGTCCGGAAGTAAGAGTCTTTAACGATGCGGCAATTATAATTCCTTATATCGATTCAAAAGGAGTTTTCAGACTGGCAGTGTTTATGAGTGGAAAAGAAATTTCATTTAATGACTTTGAGCGCCATTTGAAAAATGCCGGTGACTGTTTTGTACATCTTACCAGGGTAAAGACAGATAAAATGTTTTACCCTCAGGGATATAAGCCGTGATTGGGCTTTAAAACCTGATAAAGTTGAATTTATAAAAAAATACAGTTTGACATAGGAAAAAAATAGTAAATACGGTATAATTACAAGAAAAATGATGAGAAATATAAAAGTTGTAGCATTTGACATTGACGGTACTCTCTATCCACAGCTCAGGTTTTTTTCAAAAATCTTTTTTCATTTTTGGAAAAATGTAGTTGTGTTTTATCATTTTGGCCGCGTGAGAAAGGCATTGCGCCGTTGTGCTCCTCTTCCTGATCTGTTCAGATATCAGGCAATCCTTCTTTCTGAGCGTATGAAATGTACAACTCTTGAAGCAGAAGAAAAATTGAACAGGGTTATTTATGATACTTTTCCCCGTTTTTTTAAGAAAGTTAAATGTTATAAGAATGTAAAAGAGACTTTTATAAAGCTTAAAGAAGCTGGATATAAAATTGCGATTCTTTCGGACTTTCCTCCAGAGCAGAAAGGGGATATGTGGGGAGTGCTTCCGTATTGTGACGGTGTTTTCAGTGCAGAAAAAATCGGAGCTTTAAAACCTTCGAAATACAGCTTTGGAATTATGGCCAGAGAGATGGGTGTTAAGATGGAAGAAATTCTTTATGTCGGTAACAGTAAAAAATTTGATGTTGAAGGTGCAAAAAATGCCGGGATGAAGACTGCTTATCTTATGCCTCTGTGGCGGAGAATCTTTAACAGGCCGTTGGAAGAGGCTGATATATCATTTAAAAACTATCGCCAATTTATGGATATTGTGTTAAAATAGAGTATTAGAAACTGCGAAAATTTACGCTTTGCGGTTTCTCGTATAAAAACTTTTTGGGTGGGAAAAAAGTGGGTACATTCGTAACAATTCTTATTTCTGTAGGTCTGTCTGCAGCTTTGTGTGTTGTTTTAAAGCAGATGGACAAAGAAAACAATTCAATGGAAAAAGTTAAACGGTATGCTGACAGAAGGCAGGCCGAATTTGAAACTTATTTTGGAGAAAAAGTAAAACAGGTCAAAATGTTTGCAGCTGAACTTGACGGTCAGCAGCAGCAGGCTGTAGCCGCAGTTAAACGACTTGAATCCCAGATATCAGAATTTAAAACAATGATTGCTTCTCTGGAAAAAGATACCGGGGCAGTCCATGCTATTGAGCAGAAGATAGCAGCATATGGAACAAAAATTATGTCGCTTTCAGAAATGACTTCCGCTGTAGAAGAAAATCTTGAAAAAATTAAAAGTGAATCAAATTACATCGGCAAATTAAATTCAAAAATCGAAGAAAGTAAAACGTACCTTGAAAAAATTGAAAAACAGATTCCTGCCATCTCTCAGAACTTCCAGAAACATAATGCTGAACAGTTAAAAACAATTGGAACTGACCTCTTGAAAAAATACGATGAGCGGTCAAAAGAAATCGAAGCAGCAACAAAGAATGCTGTTGGCCAGTACGAACAGATTATGAATAAAATTAACAGTGATGTTGCTTCTATATATTCAACAGCTGCAAAGAAAGTTGAAACACTTGAGGATGATGCATTTAAAAGACTTTCTGCACTTGCCAAAAAGAGGGCAGATGGATATAAAGATGACATCTCTAAGATTCATGCTGAACTTGAACAGAAAATCACACAAGTTCAGGAAAGATATGATGTATTGTTTAACGATGCAATCAGCCAGGCAGATGAAAAAGAAAAGGCAGCGTATGAAAAGTATTCTGGTGCTGCAAAGACACATATAGAAACATTTAAGTCAAATGTTGAAGAGAAAATTAATGTAATGCAGGAAACTATAAAACAGAATCTTGCAGATCTTAAAACTCAGACACAGAATGCTGCAAAAGATGCAAAGACTGCTATTGCCGAGCTTAAAATCAGTTGTCAGGAAGCTGTTGCAGAAGCGAAAGATTCTGGTAAAGAAGTTGATGCACATAAAGCAGAAGTTGAAGCAGCAATTGTTCATTTTGAAAAAGAAGCGACTTCTAAGATTGCAGAAGTTAATAGAAAACTTGCAGAAGCTGTTAAGAGTGCAACAGCAATGTATGATGCAAAACAGGCAGAAAGTCTTGCACAACTTGATAAATCTCTTGAAGATTATAAAAAGGATATGCATTACAGATTCCAGAGACTTGAAGCGAGTGGAGCAGATGTTGATCAGCTCGAAAAAGTTCTGCGCAAAGCAATGTCAGAAACACAGAACCATGTCCTTTCAGAGTTTAAGACATTTACAGAACAGACAAAAGCTCAATCTGATAATCTTGCCGGACAGATTGCAGAACTCGAAGGTCATATGGAAGCTTTGAAGAATGCAACGATAAGCAGTGTATCTGACAGATTGAATGACTTTGAAACAGAATTTAATGCAGACTTAAAAGAAAGAACAGATAAGATTGCAGATGAGCTTACTGTATGGAAGCAGAATTTTGATTCGAAGATTGCGATGTTTACAAGTGATTACGAAAGTGATCGTATTACGATTGAAGAAAAATATAATGAAAATTTGAAAGAAAGAATTGGAGCACTTGAATCTTCGGCATTTACAAAAATTGAAAAAATAACTGCAGAAGTTCAGAATTCAGATGACAGTATCTCTAGTCAGATAGAAGAAATGCAGAAAGCGGTAAGGGATTTTGTTGATCAGTATAGAGCTGAGCTTCAGACTGCAATTAATACTTCTGATGAAACTTTGAAAATTGAAACAGAAAAACATGCTGCTAAAGTAAAAGAAGAACTTGAAGAAAAGCAGGATCAGATTCTTGAACAGCTTGAAAACTTTAAGGAAGAAGTTTCTAACAGACAGGATTCTACAACAGCTTCTATAGATGCTGCCCTTTCTGATTTTAATGTATGGAAACAGCAGATTAAGGATCAGTTTGAAGATTCAAAAGATATTTATAACGAAGAACTTGAGAATTTAAAATCGAGTGCTGATGATAAAGCTCTTGAAATCAAGAATGAAATTGATGATCTTGTTGAGCAGTATAGAAAGGATACTCGGGCAAAACAGGAAGAGATTCAGCTTTCAATTGACAGTCTCGATGACCGAACAAAAACCTCTATTGATGAGTTTAAAGCTAAATCAGAAGAAATTGTTGCAGAACTTGAAAATATGTATACAAAGATGCTCGAATCTACAGAAGAAAGAATTAATTCTCAGAATGATTCAGCACAGAAAAAGATTAAACAGCTCATTGATGAAATTGACCGTGCATCAAATGAAAACAGAGCGCGTCATTCTGATATGGTATTGAGAATGCAAAACGATGAGAATGATTTGCAGACTCGTCTTGGTGAATTGAATAAAGAGATTAAGAATGTAGCATCTCAGATGTCTGTGTATGAAAAAGCAGAAAATATGAGACAGCAGCTTGAAGAAGAAATAGAATCTCTGTCAAATGGATTTGAGAAGCTTGAAGGATTTAAGATTGCTGCTGATGCATTCCAGGGACAGTTTGACGCTTTGTGCAATATGAACGACGAAGCAGAAAAGAGACTTGAAAAATTTAATACTGCAAGAAAGACTATCGATAGTCTTGAAAAAGACTTTAATAAGATTATTGCAATGTCGGGTTCTATGGATGACAGAATCAGAGAACTTCAGTCGACAAGTGATGACTTACAGACAATGGAAGTTAAGGTAAGAAATTTCCAGGAAACACTTGCCGGTATTTCAATTTCCTATGAACGTCTTGATAAAAAATCTGAAGTAATTGACAGAGTTGCAACCGATGTTGATAAGTCTTTTGAAATGCTCAAGAGTCTTGAACAGCGAATTACAAGTTGCAACAGACAGGTTCAGTCATTGCCGGAAGAAATTGAAGATGTTCAGAAAAACGTTGATGTACTTTTAAAGAATACAAAACACCTTGATAATGTCGTTGATAAACTTGATTCACTCCAGGAAATCTTGAAGGACACAGAAGAACGAATTGATCGTGTTCACAATGACAGAGAAGGTCTTATAAGAGCAGAAGAAAGGATTACAGAACTTTCAAAATCTGTTGACACAAAGATGTCTGCACTTAAAGCAGTAACTGAAGCTGATATAAAAAAATCTGGTTCAATGAGGGCTTCTAGCCGTGGGCCATCTCCAAGAAAGAGAGACAATATCAGAACACTCAAGCAGCAGGGTTGGACAAACGAGCAGATCGCAGAGAGTTTAAAGATAACTCTTGCAGAAGTAGAGCTTGTTCTTGAATTGCCGGAGTAAGAATAGAATTGGGCGCCTGGATAAGGCGCCCTTATTTTTATTTTTTTAAAAGGCATGTTGCGAAAACTTCGATGCAGTTTCCATTTCCTACATCTCCAAGCTTTTCGCCAGTTTTTGCCTTTATAAAAACCTTGTCTTCTGAAACATCAAGAACGTCCGCAATCGAAGAAATCACTTTATCTCTGTATGAAAGGAACTTTGGTTTTTCAAGAAGAATCACAATATCAAGATTTTCAAGTTTAAATCCTTCTTTTTTTACATCATTCCATGCTGCAGAAAGAAGTCTTTTTGAGTCTGCGTTTTTATATGCTGGATCTGTATCAGGAAAATAACTTCCTATGTCACCAAGGTGTGCTGCTCCAAGAAGTGAATCTGTTATCGCATGTAAAACAGCGTCACCGTCTGAATGACCATCTTCACCTTTTTCAAATGGAATTTCAACCCCACCGAGAATTAGTTTTCTGTTTTCTACGAGTTTATGTTTGTCATAACCGATTCCAGTACGGAACATAGCTTCTCCGTTTGTTTTATTCTGAATTGATTTTAAATCTTCGATGTAAGTAATTTTTTTATTTTCAATTTCTCCATCAAAGAGAAAAGTTTTCTGCCCTGAATACTTGTCATATATTTCTGTATCATCTGTATATTCTGTTTTATCTTTGTGTGCTTTTTCATGACAGAGTAAGATTTTATCAAAAGAAAATCCCTGTGGAGTTTGAATTGCACGTAAATTATTTCTAACAAGATGCTTTACTATAAAACCGTCTGAATTAATCTCTTTTTGAGTATCAGTCGGTTTTATTGCAGGTGCGCTTGAACCGTATTTAATAGTATTTAAAATTGAATTTTCTACAAGTTTAATCGAAAGAAATGGTCTTGCTCCATCATGAATTAACACAAAATCTGGTTTCTGGTCTTTTAGAAATTTAAGTCCTTTATAAACAGATTCCTGTCTGGTAGATCCGCCTTCAATAAAATAGATTTGTGTTAAGTTGTCTGTTGTTGATTTTATTTCTGGATTTTTAAATAAAGCATCTTTGCATTTTTGAATTTCAGAATCTGTTGATTTTTCCGGATAAACTATTGTAAGACTTGATATTTTTTCAGTTTTTAAAAAAATTAAGGCGGACTCAGATAAAACAGTTCCTTTGTTTAGTGGAAGGTATTCTTTTTTTATCTGGCCGCCCATTCTGGAAGACGAACCAGCTGCAACTATAATTACTGCAATCTGGTTTTTATTCATTATTTTAATTAATCGTAGTCTTCGTCGAAGTCATCTGAATCTTCTTCTTCATCGTCAAGTGATTCTGTGTCATCATCAGAATCATCATCGTCGTCATCATCAGATCTTCTTCTTTTTTTGTCTTCGTCTTCATCATCCATGTCAAAATCATCATCGTCGTCATCATCCTGAATAATCTGATGTTTAACTTTCTGTACAGCTCCAGGTGGTTCGAGTTTGTCATGAATTAACGCTTCTATTTCTTTTACTGATTTTCCTAATGCAAAACTTATTTCATCTTCAAGAAGTTTCTTTGCAGAATCGTAAAGCTTTCTTTCCTGAATAGGAAGTTCCTTTACCTTGCTTCTGTTGTAAAGACATCTTACAATCTGTGCTATATCTGCGATACTTCCTTTTTTAAGGAGTTCGAGGTTCATCTGATAACGGAGTTTCCAGTCAGACGTAATCGGTTCGAAATCTTCTGACAGCATGTTGAGTGCTTTTCTTGCTTCTGCTGGCTGTACGATTGATCTGATTCCAAGTTCTTTCGAATTACTTACAGGAACCATAACAATCATGTCAGAAACTTCAAGATAAATCTTGTAATAGCATGTTTTCTGACCGTTGAATTCTTTTTCGAAAATTTCTGTAATTTTGCCTACGCCCTGACTCGGGTAAACAATCTGCTGATTGATTTTAAATTCTGTCTTATATTTTGACGTTTTAGCTTTAGCCATTCTTATATTATAGCAAAAAAACAAAGGTCTTGCAATGATTCAACTTTTAATTTATGATGACTTCCATATTTATGGAAAATGAAGAAACACCCGTTATCGGTTTCAAAGATCTCGGATTAGACAAAATCACTCTCAGTGCTATTGAAAAGAAAGGTTTTAAAGTACCTTCACCAATTCAGATATTAGCGATTCCCCGACTTTTAGGTGGAGATGCAAATGTCATTGCCAGAGCAAGAACCGGTACTGGAAAGACAGCAGCATTTGGTTTACCGCTGGTTCAATCTCTGCGTGAGCGTAACGGCCGCTTAAGGGCTCTTATTCTGGAGCCGACACGTGAACTTGCCGTTCAGACAGCAAAAGAAATGCAGTCTTTTACAGAAGAAACTATTCCTCATACAACAGTAGTTTATGGTGGTGCCAGCATGGGTGAACAGATTCGTGAGCTTAAACGCGGAGCTGATATCGTAACAGGAACACCAGGAAGAGTAAAAGACTTAATTGACAGAGGCGTACTGGATTTAACTCATATCGAATATTTTATCCTTGATGAAGGTGATGAAATGCTTGATATGGGATTTATCGAAGATATTGAAGAAATTTTTTCTAAGGCAAATCCGCAAAGCAGGGTGCTGCTTTTCAGTGCGACAATGCCTCCTGAAATTTTAAAAATTGCCCAGAAATTTATGGGCGAATATGAAATTGTTGAAGAAGAAGGTGTTCTTGAAGAACCGCTTTTAATAGACCAAAAATACTGGATGGTTAGAGAAAGTGATAAGATTGAAGCACTTGTAAGATTAATTGATATCAGTCCGGATTTCTATGGTCTTGTATTCACTCAGACAAAGAATGATGCAGATACAGTTTCAAAACTTCTTGATGAAAAAGGATATGAAGCTGCTGCATTGCACGGAGATATTCCGCAGGGACAGAGGGAAAAAGTTCTGGCACGTTTCCGTGCAAAGAAAACAAGGATACTTGTTGCAACAGATGTTGCAGCACGTGGTATTGATATTACAGGTTTAAGTCATGTTGTAAATTATTCCCTTCCTTTTGATGCTTCAACTTATGTTCACCGTATCGGACGAACAGGAAGAGCAGGTAAAGCTGGAATGGCTGTTACCTTTGTTAATCCAAGAGAAAAGAGGAAGCTTCGTTTTTTACAGTCAGGAGTTGCAAAAGCAAGTAAGGGAGATCTTGTTCAGGATACGGTTCCAGAAATTGACGAAGTTCTGGAAGAAAAGAAAGTACGGCTTTTTACTCAACTTAAAAAAGATATAAATTCTGAAAAGAGTCTTGATGAATATTATATAAAGATGGCAGAAGAGTTGACTGCAGAAGAAAAACCTGTGGAAATTCTTTCAAAAGTTCTTTCTGTTATGTATGGGAATACAATTAATGCATCTCATTATAATAAAATAAAACCTGTTTCAGAAGAAAAAGATGAACGAAAATCGCGTGATGTCAGATTAAAACCAAATCAAACCCGTTTATATATTCAACTTGGAAAACGTGATGGATTTAATGCAAAAAAGATTGCGGATTTTTTAAGTTCAATGCTGCACATTCCTAATCATCAGGTTGATAAAATCGATGTGTCTTCTAATTTTTCTCTTGTTAATCTTCCAAAAGAAGCTGCAAAGAAAGTAATTTCAATTTCGAAAAAAGATAAAAACTTTCCACATGTTCATTTAGATTCTAAAGTAGAAAATAATTCTCTTGGTGGTGGAAGAAGAAATAACGATGATAAGAAATTACGTGGCAAGTCAGCAAGTGACAGACGACGCAGTTCAGAAAAGTCTTCCAGAACACAATCTGCTAAAACACAGAAATCTGGCAAAGCAGATCTTTATAAGAAAAAGAAAAAATAATTATCTTATTTTTTTAGAGAGGTAAGCCTGGTTTGAAGTAATGCAGTATTCTTTGAGCCATGCTTTAATCGGTGCAATCCAATTGTCATCTGTAATCCCAACTAGTAAGAATCTTTCATAAATAAAGTACATATAATCTTTTAATTCTTTCTGATCCTGAACAGGAATGTCGGTATTAACAAACATGTCACGCAAAAATTGAATTCCATCTTCTGCAGTAAAATACGGTTTCATTAAAAATGTCATCATATAAAGTGCTGCAGGAATGCAGTTTACACTGTGCTGTTTGATATATAAGACTGTTTCTGCAATTTTAATTGCACCTGTATAAATTTCATTAAGATAAACAGACTTTTCTTCTTCTGTAAATTCTTCCATTTCACTGAATGCTTTTCGGTAAAAACTCCAGACAAGACTTACAACGCTTATATGAAGGCTTGGAACGCACAGATAATGCGGATCAAAAAAATGAATTACACGAAAGTAAAACATTTTGTAGTAACGCGGTCTTGCAGTTGTAGACATGCACATTCTATAAACTCTTCCAGCTGAGTGATATGCAATCGTAATTTTTTTTAAAAAATCGTCAATATATGGTTTTGCCTTTTTAGGTCCGAGTTTAAAAATAAGCATGCTTAATGGCCTTAACCAGAAGGCAGTAAAGTCAAGATAAGTTCCGATTTTGGACGGCGTAAACGGAATTTTTTCATCGAGTTCATTATCTACTTTAACAATCGGAGTTTTTATAAAACCAAATTTTCTTGCAAATTGATTTATAAAGAAGTCCCGTATGACTGTCGTTATGAAAAAAATTCCTCGCAAGGCAAGAGAGACATGAGAAAAAATAAAAATAGCTGCCGGGGTGGTCGAGTAAGTATTAATCGGTTTTATAGTCCTAGATTTCCCTTTCACTGAAAATTCCTGTTAAATGCCTTCCTGCTGCTGTCTTATAGCATCAAGTTTATGAAGCCTTTTTTGATCTAATACAATATTAAGGTTTTTTTCCTGAGTTGGCAAGACTAGACCCTTAGGTCCGTTTTTTGCCCTTCTAAGGTGTTTTACCTGAGTGTAATAAAGGTCGGCCTTCCCATTTTTACGGGCTTTTGAGTAATATACAGCGAGGTTTCCTGCGTCGAGCATAATTTCAAGCGGAATGGTTTTACCGGCCCTGTATTTAACAAAAACATATCCGCCGGGACAGTCTCTTGTATGAAACCACATGTCACTTCCACGTACATGACGGCGCAATAATTCATCATTTTCATTTGCGTCGCGGCCTACAAGAATGTACCAGCCGTCAACTGTATAACTTAAGCCTGGATGACTTTTCTTTTCCTGCTGTTTTGGTTTAGTGTCCCGGCGGAGCATCTGTTCTATGCGTACCGGGTTTGGCTCGTTTTTAATAGCCTCATATTCGTTTTCAAGGCGCTGGATCTTTTCTTTTGTAAGATTTATGTCCTGTTCAATCTGCTCAAAGCCAGACTGTTCTTTTTTATATTCTTCGTAATAAACCTGGGCGTTTGCATGAGCAGATTTTTTTGGATCAAGCTTTATTCTTACAGTTGAATTTGTTTCGTAATCGGTACATTCAAGATAACTGTCGCCGCTTTTTATCTGAGAAGAAAAAGACATTATTAAATCGCCCTGATGTTTTTTCTGTCCCGAAAGAGAGAAGGCGTGTTTTTTTTCTTCCAGCTTGGAAAGCGCTGCAGTTAATTTTGAGTGATGTTCGTTAAACCATTTTTCTGCTTTTTCAAGAAGGATTTCCCGGCCGAGAGTCTGTGAGTGTTCGCTGTAAAATAAATCAAGGCGTTCGTTAAACGAAAGCTCGTCAAAGGCTTTATACTGTGAAGCCTTTGTATTTTCATATTCTTCTTTAAGCTCGTCAAATGTTCTTACTGCAAATTCTTTTACAGGTTTTTTATCTGCCACATCGGGCTCTGAGTAAATTCCGCCTGTAATTTCATCTTTACCAGGACGACGGAGCATTGTATCAAGAATTTTTTTATTCTGGTCACAGAGAATCACGTTGGAAGCGTTTGACCAGAGCCTTACATACATTATGAAATTTTCTTCACCATGAGCAAGTTCCATCTTGATAATGCGCTCAAGTCCAATCTGTCTGCAGTAATTTATTTTAGCGCCTTTTATGCGTGACTTTAAAAATTCCATAAAGCGCAAGGGCTTTTCGTTTTTTGTAATCTTTCTTTTTGTTTCATTAATGCGGCAGCTGTTCTGCGCAATGCAGATGATTACAGTTTTTGCAGAGGAATTTTTATAAGTATAAAGCGCAAGTGTATCATATCCAGGCTGAATTATATCCTGGATAAAAGCACCTTCTAAATCGAGTTCTTCGAGAGCACGATTAATTTCGTTGCAGTTAAGTGACATTACTTTTTAAATTCCATAAGCTGTTTCTTTAATGCAATCGTCTGGTGTGTCTGATAATACAGGCGTTGAGAAAGCATTTTAGAAAGGAAGATACCGTAGTGAGGATTTTTCTTAATCATATCAAGAAAGTCTATTTTTGGAATTTTAATTAGACGACAGTTACCGCTTGCAAGAACTGTTGCACTTCGTCTGTCATTTAAAAGGAAAGCCATTTCTCCGATAAACATATCGTTTGGAGTTAAGATCGAAACAAGCTTTCTTCCGGAATAAACTGCATATTTCCCTGCAACAATAAAGTAGAGGTCGTTTGACTGTTCATTCTCGCGGAATATAACTTCTTTATCTTTAAATGTAACTGTTTCAAAAGAACGCATTGCAACAGGAATGTTGTTTGAAGCATCCTTCTGGCTTTTAATCCTGAGTGTAACTTCATTTCCTTTTTCGTTATAAGTAAGTTTTCCGATTACACCTTTAGAAAGCTGGATGCCGCGGCCGTGAAGTTCTGTGTTTGGTTCTTCATCAAGGTCGTCGTTTTTTTCTGTATATTTTCTCCAGTCAAATCCGTTGCCGTCATCTGTAATTGTAAATGTACAGAAGTTGTCATTGAGTGTGTACTGAATTTTAATTTTTCTGTCTTTGTATTTTTCTTCTGAGGCTTTTTTGCGGATTAAAGAAACAATTTCTCCGTTTTCCATCATCCAGTTTGTTTTTTCTTCAAACGAAATTTCAAGGTTGCCGTGCTCGAGGGCGTTGTTTAAAAGCTCTGATAAAGCCATCTGCAGGTTGAATCTGTTCTGTGCAGAAATCCGGCTTGTGTTGTAAAGATATGCAACAAGGAAGCTTGAATAAAAGTGAATGTCGAGAAGGTCGTTGTGAAATGAGAATGAGCCGGATTCTTCATTACCGATGTCATTCTGAAGACCGCGGTGAAAAATAAACTGCTGGTTTGCAAGGATAAGTTTTAAAAGACGCTCGAGGTTTTCTTTAAATTCATCGACTGTAAGGACGCAGAGAATGTTTGAATCCTGGAGCTCTTCCAGTGTTCTTTTTTTACCTTTTGATGCACATACTGCTATGATTCCGCCGTAGTGGAGCCATGGATCAGAATTTATGGTTGCAAGGATTGTTTCACAGTCTGTATCTTCTGATGTGTAGTCAAGAATTTTAAGTTCAGGAAGTTCATAGTTAATGTAAGTGATAATCTGGTTTGTTTCCCAAAGGTATTCCGCATCAAAGTATTTTGAAAATGTAAAAACAGCATTTTTTACCGTTTCCAAAACTGCCGGATTAGATGAAATTGTAAGAATCTTTTTCATGTGTTCCACCGATAATAAATGATTGTTAATTATAACATATAAAAATCAATCGTGGAATATTTAAAATACGTCTTATTTAACTGAACGTACGACTCTAAAGCCTGTATCGTCTGAACCCTTAGTGCCGCTCCAGTTGTAGTATTTGTATATAGGGAAGTCTCTGTAATCTACGGAGCCGCCTCTTATATGATCACCTTCAAGAAGCTCAAATGCATTTCCTGACATATCGTAAAGACCCAGCCTGTTAGGTTTTTTAGTTTTTACAGGCTGAACAGTGCTGGGTTCAAAGACTGCGACTTCTTCGGGATTATTACTTCCGCTGTATAAAGGTTTGTATTTTGGATTTCCCTCCATGGCTGCAAGCAGCCATTCATCCTCTGTAGGAAGTCTAAAACCGTCTGCACCGGATTTTAATTCATCTTTTTCCAAATCATAATATGTCTCAAAACCGTACATCCTGCTTAATTCATTGCAGAAATGCTTTGCTTCTTTTAAAGTTATGTTTGTCACCGGTGCGTCAGGTGCAATGCTGGAGCTTGCATTGGATTCAGCATCGTAGTTAGGATAATAATGCATGATCCGTATAAACATCTCATTTGTAACTTCGCAGTCTGCAATCATAAAATCAGAAGCTTCCAGTGTAGAGTATTTACTTTCTTCTCCATCACTTTTGCGGTCTGCAAACTTCTTACCTTTGACAGTCACCATTTTAAGGTTTTGATCAAAGAAAGGTTTGTTCGATGCAAGCATTTCAAGATATTCTTTCTCATGTTCTTTCATGAGTTTTTTCATTTCTTCTGTATCTGTCGTCCTAACTAATCTTAGCGCATAATAGTGGGAAGTATCATTAACTGTATCTCTGATACTGATCCGGGCATTGTCATAATATTCACTATTTACATAATGTTCTCCCTTTATAATCCTTTTCTGTCCTGCAATCTGTCCTCCCGGCATTTTTTTTGCATAGTAAGGATTTATATCAACGGGAAGTTTTTTATAAGACGGATTTTTGTCAGAGAATGCATGACTGTCAAATGTCTGACGGTCGTTACACCATTCAGCATAATATCCGGCAAGATTGTAAATTCCTAAGGCATTTGGCGTTCCACTGTAAACTGTAATAAAGTCGTTTAACTTCCAGTAGCTCTCCCATTCGTCGCTTATGTGGGTATAATATTTTTTGTTTTGATAATAAATTACATCTTCTAAAGGAATTCCATATTTAGTTGATTTGTCTTTTGTTCCAGAACGTGCCGCATGCTCCCATTCTGCTTCTGTAGGCATTCTGAATCCGTCTGCCGTGTAATCTATAAATACTTCCAGGTTGCAGAATTTATATACTTTTTTTAAACCGTAAATATCGCTCAGGTTATTACAAATTAATGCTGCTTCGTACCATGACATTTCAAGAGGCTGGTCTTCATCATGATTTGAATTATCATAAGAAGCCCCGATAAGTGCTGAAAGCATTTTTTTTGTAAACGGAATTTTTGACATCGAATAAGAACCGAGAGTAACTTCTGAAAAATTTCCGTTATTAAAATCAAGTGACTGTAATGCGGTACCGCCTTTTATTTTAACCATAAGGTCATCCATCGGTACTCCGATAAGCTTTTCAAAAAGCAGGGCGCGTTCTACACGTTTACGGTTTGTATATTTTGTAACCAGAGAATCAAATTCTTTAATTTCTTTTTCGCTTTCAGGAATGTTCCTGCAGAAATAAAAATCACCCGAACGCACAGTGTCGGTCAAACGGGTTATCTGTGTATCCTCGACAGATGCCGTATAAGAGAGTAACCAGTACTCTAAATCATATGCTCCGGTAATATCAATATATTTTCTAATTGGTTTTTTTACGGAGTTTTCAGGTAAATTTATTTTGCTCAGATAAAAAAGAGCATCGTGTTCTTCTTCTGTTGGAAATCTAAACCCGTTGGAATCTGGATTAAAAGACACACGGAGCCGTTTATATCTGTCTATTCCGCCTATAGTCATAATACTGGCATAATCAGAAAGTCTGGCTATGTAATCAAGCTCCAGTTCTTTAAGCTGGTTTTCATTAAGCATTGTAAATTCTTCCGGCTTTTCCGGATCCATTGCATACATGATTGAATAATATGGTTTTAATCCGCATATTCTGCTTAATTCATTTAAATACAGTATGGCATTGTAACAGAAAACAGTTGAACTTTGTGAATCGTATGTGAGCAAATCGCCGGCACATTCAGGGCCTTTAAGAAATAAATCATTAAACGATAAAGGAGATTTGGATACATACATGCCTTTACAGAGATGATATTTTTCGTCTTTTAGATAAGTAAAATCAGGAAGCTTTATAATTTTAGGAAGGACAGCAAGCTTTAAAAGTTCATCTCTGTTTTCCCTTGCTTTTTCTTCTGCTTTTGCAGCTTCTTTTTTTATCTGTTCAGAATTTACAGAACGGCATACTCTAAAGCCAAAAACATCCCAGTCTCCTTTTAAGTAAATGCTGTCTCTTTTTTCTATATATCCCTGGTACTCAGATGAGTACTCATAGTCACCGCCTTTTAAGACTGAATATTCAGAACATGAAAGAAGAATTCTTTGCGGACCTGTGTAATTTACAATATCGCTGACAGGAAATTTGCCGTAGTAATCCCATACCAGTTCTTTAAGGTTTCCGGACATGTCATAAAGTCCAAGACTGTTCGGGAGCTTTGATTTTACAACCTGCGGACAGTCATAAGAAGTCTGGTTTTCATAGCTGCTTATTACGGCAACTGCATCAAGGTTGTCTGAGCCCGAATAAAAAAAGGATTCATTATGTTCACCGCCTTTTGCAGCATACATCCACTCTGCTTCTGTCGGGAGTCTGTATCCGTCACAGTTAAAATCACATTTAAGGTCTAATATAAATCTTTCAAATAATCTGTAGGAATGGGAGTCATCCCAGAATAAATCCCATTTAGAAGGATCTGTTTCGCCGCCTAAGGAGTAACATGGAGTAAGATTTTCTTTAATGCTTAATTTATTGCAGAAAATAAGTGCATCGGTAAACTTTACTAATTCTACCGGTCTGTAAGCGCCTGCATGAAGTGAAGGATTCTGCTCCATAACCTGCTCGTAAAGATCCTGTGTTATTTCTGATGAACTTATCATAAAGTCACTTACATAAGAATTATGTCTGGTATATATACCGCTTTTGGAATCAGGAAAATATTTATCTTTTTCTTCTTCTGTTAATCCTATAGTGCACCAGCCGCCTTTTACATAAACCATATTAAAAATTTCAGGAGCTTCTTTTTTGATGTCGTCTTTTTCTTCTGCAGGTTTTGAAGGCTCATTTACTGTAACATTGTCTTTTTTTCTGCATGAAAAAACGATGAGAGGTAAAAGTGTCATAGATAAAATTAAAAAAATCTTTGACTGTTTTTTCATTATATAACTCCTTCCTTTCTTAAATACTTACTGGTATCTTATTACTCTGAATGTATTGCTCTGGTAAAGCGGGCAGTAGCGTCGTTTTTCTTCCCTGGTCTGGCTGTCATTACCGCAGTGTGTCCTCGTTACTCTTGTTTCATATGCATAATGTTTAGGTTCGCTGTTTCTGAATTGGTCTTCTTCTTCATATTCCAGATCAGGACCTCTGTCATAACACCATTCTTCGCAAGTAGTATTCATAAGGTAAATGACACCTTCTTTAAATTCAATTGAGTCATTTCCGCTTAATTTTTCGATTAAATAAAAATCGTCGGGATTTGTATTTAAAGATCCTGCATAGTCCCATTCAATTTCGGAACAGAGCTGGTACCCGTCGGCGTTTTTGTCGTATTCAATTGTATAATCAAACGCAGGCTTTTTACCGGAATTTTCATACCATTCAATATGTAAATCATCTGACAGATCTTCGGGAAAAAACTTTCCGTTGATTCTATAGCACGGTGTAAGGTTTGCCGCAAGGCTGAGCTTATTGCATGTAATGAGCGTATTTATAAAACTAAGTTCTGCATAAGGAGTGTACGTTTTATCCCTGTCATAACGGTTAACATGCTTTAAAAGTTCAGTATCAAATTTACTCTGCTGCATATAAAAAGGTTTTAGTGTTGAACTTTTTGTAACTTCTTTTTCTGTATTTGAATCATAATAAGTCATTGTGTATTTTGCACCGGGAAGAGAAGTCATCCTTAATTTTTTATCGATTTGAGATGCAAGAAGCTTTTTCTCCTCTTTATTTTTCTTAAGCAGCTCTTTCATCTTTGCACTGTCTTTTGTACGGCATAAATAAATGCTGTTGTACTCATCCAGGCGAAGCCCGTCGGCCCATGATGAGTAAGCAGTATGATATATATTTTCACCTTCTATATAATCAATTCCATGAGGAAAAGAAGTTTCCCATGCGATAATATGAGTGGTCACACAAAGGTCGTTAAACTGCACTTCGCTGCAGATGTCTAATGAATTTTTGTTTGCAAATTCTGCAATAGTTGGAAGCCTGTAACCGTTTTTAGTGTAATCGCATTCCCAGTGACTTCCGTTTTTTACATAACATTCTTCAAGACCTAAAAGCCTGCTCAGACGGTTAAGCATTTCTACTGCATCGTAATACATAAGGTAACACCTGTCTTTTAATGAACTGTCATCACTGGAAGAAAATTTTCCTGTTATCGTTTTATAAATATAAGGCGTTATTTCTTTTTTTGATAATTCATAATCTGCAAGTTCTGCATCAGGAAGTTCAATGGAATTGTTAAATTTCTTTAAACCGCCTTCACAGAATTCCATTTCGACAATATTGGCAAATTCTTTTTTAATTTCTGCAAGAACAGCTTCATCCTGTTTTTTACGGTATGATTCTACTTGCTTTGTATCTGCAGTTTGAAAAAGTCTTAAACAGAAGTTTGGAGATTCCGGCTCGCGGAATTCTGTAACATACTTATTCTGCATTTCGATAAAAATAGGTTTTTTATTTTTACCTGTCCATCTTCCTATTAATCTGTTTCCAGGATAAGTTGTCACAGGTTCATACATATCAGTAGTAAAAAGCTGGGTTGTATAAGTATCTGTTGAGATATCCCAGTATGTTGAATCAAATTTAATTTCGTCATTAGAATTATACTGAGCATCAAAAGAAATAAATTCTGCTTTTGTAGGAAGCCTGTACCCGTTTGCTGCCGGATTAAAAACAATTCCCTGATCTGTTATTTCATAGCATGGAGTAAGATTTTTAAGTTCACTTAATTTATTGCAGAATTGCAATGCAGTTTCATAAGTCATATTCCGTTTTACAGAATTATCAATTACAAAATCTTCGAGTTGATAACCATTGTAATAATAATAGGAAAAATAAAAATCTGAATAATCTTTTTCTTCTATATCATCATAGAGTTTTCCATTCTGAATAAAATCAAAAAAATCTTTTGTTATTTCTGTTTTAGAAACATTTAATTCAGGAACATGAATTGTAATCTGCTTTTTTGTTCTGTCAGATTTTTCTCCATCGGTCTGGTATGAATATTCATCACAGTGAACAAACTCAAATTTAGAAAAGATTTTTTCTAAAGAATCCTGCTCCCATTTTTTTAACGCCTTTTCAATATTTTTTTCATAAATGATGCTAAGCTTGGATTTATCAACATTCTGTGGAGCACATATTCTAAAACTTATTGCGTCGTCTTCGCTGATACATATGTCGTTAAAATATTTTTCCATTTCATCTTTGCAGACAGCAGCTTTTAAACTTTCTTTAGTATGTATTCCGAGTAAATTCTGACCGTATAAAATATACGGAAGGCTTCTTTTTTCAATTTTATCAGAGCATAACATTTCAGGACATGATACATATTCGTAGGCGTTGCCGGCAAAGTCAAAAAGTCCGAGACTGTTTGGCTTTGAATGAGCCGTTTTATGAAGCCGGTTTCCGTGCCAGCTGTCTGATGGGGCAGGTGAATTAAAATAATGTGACTCTTCTGTGTCATCATTTTCTTTTTTATAAACTGTTTCGTAGATTGTTTTTGCTTCTGAAAATTTTAAAAGCCTTAAGCCCGGTGCATTATCAATCAGTTTTACAGAATACGAGTTTCCACTTTTTGTAATTTTATAGGTTTCTTTAAAGCCAAGCTTTTTATTGAGCTTATTGCAGTATGAACATGCCTGCTCATAAGTGATGTTTGTAACAGGAAGCTCATCATTCTTTATTACAGAAGGGTTCTGTCCCATTACTTCAAGGTACTGAGCCTGAGTTACTTCGGTTCGGGCAATAAAAAGATTTAGATTTCCGCTGTCGGATTTAAGATTAACTTCTGCAAATTCAATGCCATTTTTAAGCGCCTTTTTACCGCAAGAGAAAAATAACTGGATAACTGAAATAAGAAGAAAAATACAGGCTGAATTTACTTTAATAAATGTTCTACTTGTATTCATAAAACCATTATAAGCGGTTTAATGAATAGATTCTACATTCGGACAGCCGGCTTTTACATATGGGAGAACGTCTTCTTCTGAGCTTACTTTTACAGTTACAAAGCGAGGTTTGCTTCCTGTTTTAGAAAAAGCCTTTTTTGCCCAGTCTCTGTCTGTATCTGCGTCAATTGCTTCGATTCCAAAACCCTTTGCAATTGTAAGGAGGTCCGGATTTTTACCAAAGACAGATGCGCTGTAGTTTTTATCAAAAAGATATTTCTGCTGCTGGTAAACCATTCCGAGAGTTCCGTTTACAAAAACGATTACAGTTACAGGCAAATCAAGTTCGGCAAGAGTTGCAAGCTCCTGAATGTTCATCATAATCGAGCCGTCACCCGAAATGCAAACGGTTCTTTTTTTAGGATTTGCAAGTGCGCTTCCGATTGCGGCTGGAAGGCCAAAGCCCATTGTTCCAAGTGAGCCTGATGTAAGGAAAGTATGCGGTGCTGAAACAGGATAATACTGGGCTGCAAACATCTGGTGCTGTCCAACATCTGTCGTTACAAGTAAATCTTCTGGCTTTAAACCTGCAAGAGCTGCATTTTCTGGAATGCTGGCAATAAACGAGCGTGGGTTTGTAAGCTTTGATTTTTTATTCTGCCCGCATTCTACAGAAAAAGTTTTTTTTCTAAGAAGTGACATCTTTTTTAACCACGATGCGCGGCTTTCTGTATATTTAGTTAAATCAGAATCTGCTTTTTTAGTTTTTTCAAAAATCAACTGCGCAAGAACAGGAAGACTTGATTCTACATCTGCAACTAAAGAAAGATTTGCGCTGTAGATTTTATTTATTTCTGCTGCGTCAATGTCGATGTGAAGTATTTTTGCTTTAGGACAGAACTGGGAAGCAACACCGATTGCCCTGTCATCAAAACGAACGCCGCATGCTAAAACCAGATCACTGTCATACATCGCCTGGTTTGCCGCAACGCTTCCGTGCATTCCTACCATTCCAAGATAGTTTATGCTTTTGCACGAAACTGCACCGATTCCCATTAAGCTTGAAACAACAGGAATCTCGTAAGAAGAAAGAAGGGATGCAATTCCTTTTGCACTTTCTGTGTTGTTGCATCCGCCGCCTGCAAAGAGAACAGGCTTTTTTGCCTTTAACATTACGTCAGACATTTCATTTAAAACTTCTGACATGTGTTTTTTATCTGTGTGGAATTTTGTAATTAACTTTTTAGAATTTATTTTTGGCCATGAGTCAAATTCAACTTCTTCAAGCTGAACATTTCTAGGAACGTCAATTAAAACAGGTCCCGGTCTTCCGCTTGCAGCAATTTTAAAACACATCGGAATAACTTCAAGAAGCTCGCGTGCAGACTTTACCATTACCGAATGTTTTGTAATCGGAAAAGAAAGCCCGAACGTATCTGCTTCCTGAAAAGCATCAGTTCCGATTAACGGAAGATTTACCTGACCTGTAATTGCAATGATTGGAATTGAATCGCATTTAGCATCAGCAATTGATGTTAAAAGATTCATTGCTCCCGGACCACTTGTTGCAAAGCACACTGCAGGTCTGCCTGTTGTTCGCGCAATTCCCTGTGCGATAAAACCTGCCGACTGCTCCTGTCTTACCAGAATATGTTTAATACCGCTTCTGGTAAGTTCATCGTAAAGAGGAAGAATGGAACCGCCCGGGATTCCTGCGACAAGTTCTATTCCGTGCATTTTGAGTAATTCTGTAATAATCTGTGATCCGGTCTTTTTCATTGCTGCTTATTTAAAAATTTCTTTAAATTTTTCGAGAAGTATGTCTGTTTCGATTCCAGCATCGAGGTCTGTGATTGTTCCCTTTTTGCGGTAGAAATCGATTAATGGTTCTGTCTGTTCGCGGTAAACATCCATTCTGTGAAGAATTGATTCCTGTTTATCGTCGTCTCTCTGATAGAGTTCTCCACCACATTCGTCACAGATTCCTTCTTTCTTTGGTGGTTTTGTTGCAACGTTAAAGTTTGCTCCGCATGCTTTACAAACACGGCGTGTGCTTAAACGTTTGATTACGATTTCGTCTGCGATTGTAAAGTTTACGCAGTCAAGCTTAAGTCCGAGAGTTTCAAGCATTTCTGCCTGTGGAATTGTGCGTGGGAAACCGTCAAGAATAAAACCGTTTTTGCAGTCATCCTGAGCAAGACGGTCTTTTACAAGTTCAAATGTAAGGTCGTCGCTTACAAGACTTCCAGAATCGATAATAGCCTTTACCTTTACTCCAAGTGGAGTCTGAGCCTTGATGTTTGCTCTGAAAATATCACCAGTTGAAATGTGAGGAATGTTATAAGCTTCCTTAACTTTTACAGCGAGAGAGCCTTTTCCTGCTCCTGGAGGTCCTAAAAAAATAAAATTCATAATTATCTCCTGAATAAATATAGTCCGCATCCTGAGTTGAATGTGGCGTTGCCGGGCAACGAAAATGTGTATTATATCTATTTTACAGTGAAACCGTTAAAAATGCAATTTCTGTTTCCCAGTTAAACACAGTGTGTTCTGCCGAATTTTCCAGAAGATTTGCAATTTTAGGAAGGCTTGCATCTCCAATTGCTTCTGCGACCGCATGGGCATAAGCAGAAGATTCGAGATTAAACCAGTTGAATATTTCTTTTTTGGTTATCCTTCGTTTTTCGTTTATACGCTGAACTTCATAAGAAACTTTAAAGCCTGCGTCTTTAAACATTTTTACGATTGTATCATTGTTCCATTCAAAAATCGGATTTGTTCTGTCACCGAAAAATTTTTCTTCTGCTTCTTCCATTGTAGAAAGAAGAGTGTTGTATGGTTCAAAAAGTTTGTTTCCAAGAACCTGTGATGCAATCAGACGCGATATGCGCTGTCCGTTGCATGGAATTTTCTGAGCAATGATTATGTTAAAGTTTTTGGCAAGCGGGCTTGTTTCTTCTGAACGCGCACTTACATTTTTAATTTCTTCGATAAGTTCAGAAATTGAATTAACATTTACAAACGGGTTTCTAAAGAATATGTGATCAAATGCAATTCCCTTTAACGCAAACACATCAAGCATGTCAGTAAAACTCTGATCTTCTTTCTGGTATTCAAGAACAGGCTTATCAAGATTTCCAAGAGTACGGCTGTACTGCTCTAAAACTTCTTTACCCTTTTGCGAGCGGCATACACCGCATGTAACGCCCTCTGGAGTTTTGCGTGCAATTTCCCAGAGTAAAAGTCCGTCATCTGCATTCCATATTAAACTCCGCTCATGGCGCGAAAGAGTTGCAATGCCTGTCATTGTATCTCTTATCTGTAAAAGAATTTCTGCTCTGTTGGAATCAATCCGCGACTGCCATGATTTGTCTGCCTTATCAAGTGCCGTTTCCTTGTACTGGTTTACCGGACTGAATGTAAGGTTTTCTGAAATCTTTTTAATTCCCGATTTAAAGTGTTCGTTCATCCACCATTCAGAAATCGGGTTTGATCCAAATTCAGACATTTCATTTGCACAGCTTTTTGCAGTTGCAGATTTATGCGGAACATGAGAAAGCGGCGCGTCGTTATTTTTTGAACCGGTAAGCTCCGGTGAAGACTGTTCACTTTGAGAATAGTAATCTGACTTTTCAAGGATCGCGGCAATCTGCAGCTCACGTCGCGAAAGAACATCGTTTCGGATTGTGTTTTCATAACCCTGAGTACTTGGAGTATAGAAAACTCTTCCCATAAGTTCATCAGGAAGATACTGCTGTGCAACCCAGTGATCGCGGTATGCATGAGGGTAAAGATACCCTGAACCGTGACCAAAGCCTTCTGCATCGCGGCTTGAATCTTTTAAATGATTAGGAACTTCTGCATCTTCTTTTTCTACAGAAGAAAGTGCGTCAAAGAAAGCCATCGAGCTGTTTGACTTAGGACATGTTGCAAGATAAAGTGCGGCATGTGCAAGATGATATCTTCCTTCTGGAAGTCCTACTCTGTCAAAAGCTTCTTCGCATGAAGTAACTACTGTAATTGCAAGAGGATCTGCAAGCCCTGTATCTTCACACGCAGAAATGAGCATGCGCCTGAAAATAAAATGCGGATCTTCTCCGGCCCTTACCATTCTTGCAAGCCAGTACATTGCAGCATCAGGGTCGCGGCCCCGAAGTGACTTTATGAATGCAGAAATTATATCGTAATGATAATCTCCGTCTCTGTCGTATAATACAACCTTTTTCTGAATCGATTCTTCTGCCGCTTCTTTTGAAATGTAAATTGTACTTCCATAAGCAGGTTCCGGCGGATCGCCTGCAGGGTTCCATTTATCGGGCGTAGTTTCTACTGCAAGTTCAAGTGCATTTAAAAGCGAGCGCGCGTCACCGTTTGCCGTTTCGATTAAATGCTCGAGAGCACCTTCTTCAAACTGAACGTTCCAGTGACCGTAGCCGCGTTCTACATTTTTAAGTGCCTGTTCGGCTGCCTTTTTTAAATCGTCCTGTGTAAGCGGCTTTAGCTGGAACACGCGGCTCCGGCTTACGAGCGCTTTGTTAACCTCAAAAAAAGGATTTTCGGTTGTCGCACCGATTAAGATTATCGTACCGTTTTCTACCCACGGTAAAAGCGCGTCCTGCTGGGCCTTGTTCCATCTGTGAACTTCGTCAACAAAAAGGATTGTTCTTCTATTATAAAGATTAAAATAATCTTCTGCCTGTTTAATCGAAACGCGGATGTCTGCAACGCCTGTAAGAACGGCGTTGAGTGTAATAAAGTTACTCTGTGTGTGGTTTGCAATGACGCGCGCGAGCGTTGTTTTTCCTGAACCCGGCGGTCCGTAAAAAATAACGGATGTAAGCTGGTCTGCAGCAATTGCACGGCGTAAAAGCCTTCCGCGTCCGACAATGTGATCCTGTCCGATATATTCGTCGAGGTTCTGCGGACGCATGCGTGCAGCAAGAGGTTCCTTTAATAAAGCTGAAGAGGAAAAAAGCTCATCCATTATGGTTAAATTATATCACAGAGCGATTTTTATCGCAAACTCGAACGTCGCGGCAGAATTAAATACAAGTGAAAGAGAGTTCGTACCACGAACTCGAACGTCGCGCGGGAAGTCTGTGCGATGCCGGAAACGTGGTTTACGCGCACGCTTTACTCAATATTCCATTTCGCACGTGCCGGGTAATATGCCCAGAGTCCTTCATGAGAGAATAACGCAGAGTTTGATCCGGTTCCATAAACATTAAGTCCTGCATATGCGGTGCTTGATAAAGCCGGCATAGAAGGATCTACTGCAAGTGCATACATTCCTTCATAAAGAGAACTTAAAGTTGAAGTAAGGTTTGCATAATCTGTATCTGACCATGAATAATCATCATTTCCCTGCCGCTGCATCAGGGCAGAACCAGAGGATGAAGTTACCATAAACTGATTACCATTATCAAAAGAAGCAATTCCGTAAATTATTCCGACAGATGGATTTGATGAACCGATTTTTGTTCCAGATGTATTATAGATATATACTGATCCGTTTTCAGAGGCAAATATTTTTGAAGCTGACTGAGTTTTTGATTCATCTGTACATGCACCGTAACAGTTGAAAAATTTTACTCCACCTGCATAAACACATGATCTGCTTATTGATGAAACTGTAGAAACTGTGACTTCAGTTCCTGCGCTTCCTGTACCGGCAGAAGAATTGTTACCGAGGTTGTAAACTTTTCCTTTTATGTTTGCATAGGCATATCTGTTGTTTGGATTAATTGCATTAGTGCACATAAGTGATACTGAAGATTTTGCTTTGAGAGTAGTCATTAAATCATTTAATTCAGAATGTAATTCCCATGTACTGCCGCCATCTGAGCTTCTGTAAATTCTTTTTCCGGTAATTTTCATTTCACCTTCATAATCATCTCGAGTTTCTGAGAAGACTAAAGCGTAGAGGTTAGAACTGTCTGAAACAACAGAAACAACTCTTCCTGCTGGTTTGGTGCTTTTTTTCCATTTTCCATATCCGTCATCATCTGCATTTTTATAATAAATTATTCCATTTGAAAAATAGAGCCGTTCTTCATTGTTGTATTTATGTCGTGCTATAAAGAAAACGTCTCCGAAAATTGATGCGTCTTCGAGTTTTACTTCCTGGTTGATATGATAAAAAATAGGATCCTGACATGAACTGAAAATAATTCCTGCAAGAATTAAAGACAGAGAGGAAAGAATTTTTGCTGCTGTTCTATGTAAATATTTTTTCATCGGATTTGTTAACTCCACTTTAGAAATGGTATCGTGCACCGGCCATTATTGCAAGGCCCATATAACTGCCGTTTTTAGATGAATCTCCAGTCCACTGAGGAAGCCACATTAAAGAACCTTCAACTCCGGCAGACCAGCTTTCATTAATTCTATAGTAACAGCCTGCATCAAATTTCAATATGAGACCAGGGAAATATTTATACTGAACGTAATTTTCAAGAACCGCACCGATATGGAAAGTCATAGGAAATTCAAATTTCCCTATGTAAGGCTGGAAAGTTACGTTTGCAGTTAAAGGAATCATTGTTAAAATGTTGCTTCCAATAGTTGAATTGTATGAGAACATTGCATTTCCGCCAACTGCAAGATACTGGGTTAAGAATCTATGATAACCTATTGTTAGGGCGCCGCCTGTATAAAGCTGATCGTCAAAGTTAAGCGGGAAAAGAGGCATGAGTTTTACTTCAAGGTACTGGTCACCTGCACCATTTTGGGTAAGTCTTTCCTCTTCCTCTTCGTAAAAGTCACCTTCATCTGTATATTCATCGCCATCGTTGTCTGATTCTTCAGAATTAGCAGAGCCTGAAGCAGATTGTGCAAAAATATTTTGTGGAACGGTGATAAAGGCAAGCGCACAAGCCATAAAAATCACCTTTGTAAAACGTTTCATAATTCCTCACAGATAGAATTTAAATAGAATTTTTGTTATACTAACAGAATAATACATTTTTTATTGTCTTTATTCAATAAAATTAAATAAATTAGGATTTGTTTAGTTACAGTCCGGGAGAAAATATGAGTGCTTTTGTAGTTGACGGTAAGGCCGTGGCAAAGAGCGTGAGGGATGAAGTAGCAGAAAAAGTAAAGGAACTCAAATCAAAGGGGGTAACACCCTGTCTTGCCGTTATTTTAGTAGGTGAAAACCCGGCCAGTGTTTCTTATGTAACAGGAAAGCAGAAAGCTCTTGCAGAAGCCGGAATGGCAGATAAAAGTGTAAAACTTCCGGAAAATACGAGCGAAGAAGAGCTTATTTCACTAATAGAAAAACTTAACGAAGATAAAACCGTAAACGGTATTTTAGTACAGCTTCCACTTCCAAAGCACATTAACGAAGACCGTGTAATTATGGCAATAAACCCAGAAAAGGATGTAGACGGTTTCCATCCTGTTAATGTCGGAAATCTTATGATTGGCAGAAAATCATTTTTGCCATGTACGCCGCACGGAGTGTTAGTTCTTCTTCAGAAAATGAATATTGAAACAAGCGGAAAACACTGTGTAATAATCGGACGTTCTAATATAGTAGGAAAACCTCTTTCAATTTTGATGTCGTCAAAAGCAGTAAATTCAACTGTAACAATCTGTCATACAGGAACAAAGGATATTGCTTCTATGGTTCGCCAGGCAGATATTATTGTAGCAGCTGCAGGTCACCCGATGACAGTAACAAAGGATATGGTAAAACCAGGGGCAGTCGTAATTGATGTCGGAGTTAATAGAATTCCTGACAGTACGAAAAAAAGTGGTTTCAGACTTTGTGGTGATGTTGAATATGATGCAATTTCAGAAATCGCTTCTTACATTACACCGGTTCCTGGTGGAGTAGGTCCTATGACAATTGCAATGCTCATGGTAAATACTCTTGAAGCAGCAATGAATCAGAATGCGGCGGTGTAGATGACTTATTTTTTTGAAACTTACGGCTGTCAGATGAACATTGCAGAATCTGCGGCAGTTGAACAGCTTTTAATTTCACGTGGATGGACAAAGGCAGAAGATGTTCAGGTAAGTGATCTTGTAATCATCAATACATGTTCTGTAAGACAGACTGCAGAGAATAGAATATTCGGACGTCTGGGATGGTTTACCGGTCTTAAAGCTTTAAGGGAAAAGAAACCTGATGCAAAATCAAAAACTCTCGACCTTGCTGCAGAATATGTTAAAGAAGAGGCAAAGCCTCTCACATTAGTCGTAATGGGATGCATGGCAGAGAGACTTTTAAAATCCCTTAAAAAAGATTATCCGGTTGTTGATTATGTAGTCGGGACTTATGCAAAAAAACAGTTTGGTGATATTATTTCTGCAATAGAAAATAAAATTAATCCGTCTAATCTTAAACTTGTAAACAATCCGGAAGAATACGAATTTTCTTCTGTTTCGCTTGAACCAGGTGCATTCAGCGCATTTGTTCCTGTTATGCATGGATGTAATAATTTCTGTACATACTGCATTGTTCCATATGTACGGGGCAGAGAAAAAAGTCGAAGCGTAGAAGATATATTAAAGGAAATTGATTTTCTTTCTAAAAATGGGGTAAAGGAAATTACACTTTTAGGACAGAACGTAAACTCTTATTCTTATGACGGAGTAGATTTTCCAGAGCTTCTTGAGAGAATATGTGATCACATAGAAAAAACCGGCAGCTGTATCGGCTGGGTTAGATTTATGTCGAGTCATCCAAAGGATCTGTCAGAAAAGCTTATTGATGTAATTTCAAAACGAAAACAGCTTTGCCATCACATTCATCTTCCGGTACAGCATGGTTCGACAAAAGTTTTGCACGAGATGAACCGTCGTTATACACGCGAAGACTATATTAAGCTTGTTGAAAAAATCCGAAGTAAAATTTCTGATGTATCTCTTACTACAGATATAATGGTAGGTTTCCCTGGCGAAACAGAAGAAGATTTCGAAGAAGTTATTTCACTTATGAAAACAATTCTATACGAAAATGCATTTATGTATTACTATAATCCTAGGGAAGGAACTCCTGCATCTGTGAGAAATGATCAGGTTGAACTTGGGTTAAAAAAAGAAAGACTTCAGCGCGTTATAGATCTTCAGCTTGAGATTACAAAAACGGAAATGCTTAAGCGCGTTGGAGACACGGTAGATGTACTTGTTGAAAATGTAAGCCGTGATAACGAAAGTGAACTTTTGGGAAAAACACAGCAGGATGAAAGAGTTGCATTTGCGGCCGAAAAAAGTTCAATAGGAAAGTTTGTAAAAGTTAAGTTATTGAGTCTGAGTGGAAATACATTCCGAGGGACTTTGGTATAAAAATTGTTGAACCGGGAGAAGTGAGTAGTATGGTGGCTAAATTAATATGTTTAATTGTGGCGCTTACAGCGTTTTCATTTTTTATGGGATATAATCTGGATAACAAATGTGATATCTGGCTTTTTACTACGACAGTAAAAAATGTTCCGGTGTTTATGAATTCTCTTATTTCATTTGCGTTTGGTGTTTTGTGTTCACTTCCAATAGCTTTTTTCAGTAGGTTAAAGAAGCAGAGGAAGGCCGAAGAAAAGGAAGTCAGAGACCAGCAAAAAGCAAAGGCAAAAGAAAGAAAAAGAAGTGCTGACGTTCAGGAAACTGAAAATAAGAAACTGAGTTACAGTGATAGCGGTAAAACCACCCGTGAAAAGATTCTTGATAAAATTCAAAAACTAAAGAAGACACATAAAAGTTCCGAAACTGAACAGGAAGCGGAATGATAATGAAAAAAATTCTATATTCTATTGCATTTCTTATATTTTCCTCAGAATTTCTTTTTGCGCAAAGCTCTGCAGCTGGTGTTATAAAAAAGGCTCTTGAATGTGATAATGTTGATGAATCAATTGAATATCTGAAAAAAAATGTCATTCCAATAGAAGATCTGTGTTCTGTACGTGTACTTTATGCATTTCTGGGATGCATTCAGGAGCAGTCAGGACTTTACAGTGATGCTTCTAAATCTTTTGCAAAAGCTGCGGGAATTAAAGTAAGTCAGGAAGAAATCAATTCCTTTAAGCTTACAAAAGAAGCGGCTCCGCAGGATAAAATCGTTTACAACATGTTAAAGAAAACGCCGAGTATTCTGGTTTTAGATGCAGTAAGGTGCTGCTTAAACTGTGGTGAAGCAAAGACTGCGCTTTCTTATTTAAATTCAAATATAAGGAATTCTAAGGATCAGAAAATACAGGCAAGAATAAAACTTTATGAAATATGGGCTCAGCTTTGCGATGATCCTTCAGATGAACAGCTTAATGCAATTATTCTTTTTATAAAAGGTTATCTTTCTATTCCAGAAATGGAATCTGTAAAACCTTCACTTCTTTTTACGTTATGGTATATTGCAGATGATGATGATGCGGCAGTTCAGATAAAGAAAAACTATCCATTGAGTCCAGAAGCAGGTGTCGTTTCTGGAAAAGCTAATCTTATGCCGACACCATTCTGGTTCTTTGTTCCACGGAAGGGAAATGCAATTGCAAAGGCACAAAATGAACAGGCAAAAAATATTACAGTTGCAAAAAGTTCGAATGTAGAAGTTGCTAAAGCAGGTGCTGCGCCTGATTCAAAAGAAGAAAAAATTAAAAGACAGCAGGTTGGTCTTTTTGGAAAAAAAGAAAATGCAGAGTCACTTGTCGGCCGATTAAAGGAAAAAGGATTTAAAGCATATATCGAAGAAGAAGTTCGTCCTTCTGGGAATAAATATTATATTGTAATTGTTGATGAAAATGAAAAAGGAAATATCGGACTTCAGTTAAAGACAGCGGGCTTCGACTGTTATCCGATTTTCTAAAGAACCAGTGTGTATCAGATTTTTACTCTTTTTCTTTTGTATTTAAAAGCATATTCAGAACAGTAAAGAAAAGAATTACTACAAGTGGTCCGATAATTAAACCGTTCATTCCGAAAACTTTAATTCCGCCGAGAATCGAAAAGAAAATAATAAGCGGATGCGCATTTATTCTGTCTTTTAAAAGGAACGGACGGAGAAAATTATCCAGGAGACTTACGCAGACTCCACATATAATGATAAATAAAATTCCTTTTACAATGGATTGAGTAAAGCACAAAACAATTCCGATTGGAAGCCAGACAATTGATGCGCCCAGAAGAGGAATAAATGATGCGAGCATAAGAACTGCAGAAAAAAGAAGGGCACCTTTTATCTTAAAAATAAGCATTATGATAAAGGCAATCAGTCCCTGATACAAGGCAACAAGAATATATCCTGAAAAAAGATTTCTTGTAATTTCTGTAAACTTTCCAATAAGAACAGACATATATTCTGTTTTAACAGGAAGAGCCTGTTTAAAAACTGTCGCAAGATACTGACCATCAAGGAAAAAGAAAAATAATGAGAATACAATGAATAAAAGAGAAAGTAAAAAGTTTCCTGTTTTGCCTACAATCGATGTTCCGATGCTTAAGATTTTTGTGCTGTATGTCTGCAGATATTGAATTGTATAAGTTCTCAATGTTTCTGCATCAAAGTTAGGAATGTTTACGCCAAGTTTATTGAAGAATGTAAAAAAAGCTTCAAATGGACCTTCGTGTGAAAAAAAATCAGGATTGTCTTTTAAGAACGCAATTGTTTCCTGGATAAAAGAAATAAATTCCTGCATAAGCATTATGCTTATAACAATAATCGGTGTGATGATTACGATAAGAATACCAAGTGAAAAAGCTCCTGCAAGGAGATGTTTTTTTAGTCTGTAGAATTTTTTTGTTCTGTCAAGTTTTAGAAAGCACTTTGCATGAAGTGGTCTGAATATTATGTAGAGCAGGGTTGTCCAGAGAATTACCGTAAAGAACGGATAAATCATTGCTATACAGGTAACGGCAAAGAGTGCTAAAAGAGCAAAGATAAAAATAGTTTGAATAGTATTCTTATTGTCCATAGGAAAATTTAAGCATAAAGTTATTGTTTTGTCTACTTTACTGTTATATAATTGTGTTATGAAGAAAATCTGTCTTACCTCACTACAGATGTTTTGTATTTTCCTCATTTTTCAGGGCTGCTCGCTCAAATATCAGAATGATATCAGGGCAGAAGAATCTGTTCCCCAGCTCCGTTTTGAAAATGTAATTTACAAAAGGTATTCAGATAATAAAAAAGAAGTGGAACTTTCGGGTAAGGTTTTCGAGCAGTATAAAAAAGATGGACTTGCTTTTGCAGAAGATGTTTACTTTACGATGTATGATTCGAATGTAAACGAAAAAGCATCTGGAAAAGCAGTTCTGGTAAGTGCAGATTCAAAAAATGAAATCTTTACGCTTTTTGACGGAATTCAGTTTATAGACAAAAATCAAAATGTGTACATTACGGGCGACAGCCTTAAGTGGAATGGGAAAACAGAGCAGCTTGTAAGTGCTAAAGGTAAAGAGATTACGATAAAAAAAGATGACCTTGAAATAACGGGAAAAGATTTCAGTGCAAGCGCTGTAAGTAATGAATTTCTTTTTTCAAGTTCAGTACGAGGAAAGCAGATAAATACTTCCGGTTCAAAAGAAGACATTACTTTTTCAGGTGATTCGATGAAAGGCAGTGTTTCATCGGATAAAAACAGCTCGAAAGAAAATTCAACTGTATTAAGTGGAAATGCGGTTGTAAAAACATCATCAATGGAAATAAGGGCAGATTTAATTGAACTTTCAGGTAAAGATTTTAATATAATTAAAGCCAGAGGAAACATTTCAGGTACAAATTCTGAAAGTGAGCTTGAGTTTAAAGCTTCGAGTATGGAATATAACCGTGATACAAAAATTGTAGTTCTTTCCGGGGATGTGGAGCTTAAAGATTTAAAAAATGATGTTGTAGCAAAAGCACAGATTATAGAATATGATCAGAATACTGATGTTGCGATAATGCAGGTTGATGTTGAATTAAAGCAGAAACAGAATGTTTGTACAGGTGCATATTCAATTTATAGAAAAAAAGAACAGACTCTTGAGCTTAGCGGAAATGCGAGTGTAAAACAGGAAGACGATATGTTCAGGGCGCAGACGATTTCGTTTAACATGGATACAGAAGAAATTGTTATGGATGGAAACATTCGTGGAACTGTTAAATCAAAGAAGTCAGGAAATTAGGTGATGGACGAAGAAATCGAAGGACAGGAATTTGAAACTCACGAAAATGATACTTATGAGTATGAATCTTTTCAGAACAAAGTTCACGTTTTGAGAGCATCCAGCCTTTATAAAACATTTGGAAAGAAAAAAGTCGTTCAGGGAATCGACTTTGAAATGAAAACCGGTGAGGTTTTAGGTCTTCTAGGTCCGAATGGTTCAGGGAAAACAACAACTTTTTATATGATTGTAGGCTTTTATAAGCCGACCCAGGGTGAAGTATTTCTTGATAAAGAACGCGTAACAGAGCTTCCTATGTATAAGAGGGCTCAAAAGGGGATTTCTTACCTCCCGCAGGAACCGTCAGTATTCAAAAAGATGACGGTAGAAGACAACATCTGGTCTATTCTCGAAACAAGACGTGATCTGACAGCTGCGCAGAAAAAACAGACGCTTGAAACCCTTCTTGAAGAGTTTTCAATTACCAGAATCAGACGGCAAAAAGCCTATACTCTTTCAGGCGGTGAGCGCAGGAGAACAGAAATTGCCCGTTCTTTAGCAATTCAGCCTAAATTTCTTATGCTTGATGAACCTTTTGCAGGAATTGACCCGATTGCAGTTGCTGACATCAAAAAACTTATAAAACTTCTCGCCAAAAGAGGTATAGGAATCCTTATTACTGACCACAATGTACGTGATACCCTCGAAATTACAGACCGTGCCATCATTATAAACAATGGCCAGATTGTAACACAGGGCCAGAAAGAGGATATTCTCAAGTCTGAACAGGCCAGAACCATCTATCTGGGCACCGATTTTGAAATGTAATGTGAAAAAACGTTTGACTTCTTACTTATATTAAGGTACTATTAATAGTACGAACAATTTAATAAAATGCGAGGAGTTTAAATGCCACAGTATATTTGGTTTATTATTCTCCCTGTCGTTGGAATTGTTCTTGGATGGACTATTCGCTGGCTGTATGCCAGATTTCAATTATCTGCGTCAGAACAAAAAGCAGAACGTGTAAAACAGGATGCAATTAGAGAAGCTGAAGCTCAGAAAAAAGAAATTTTGCTGAATGCAAAAGATGAACTCATTCGTGAACGAAACCAGCAGGAACGGGAGAACCGGGACCGCCGTGCTGAAGTACAGCGTTATGAAGCACGTGTTAATCATAAAGAAGAACTTCTAGATCAGAGAGCTCAGGCTTTCGATAAACAGGAAAAAGAGTTTGCAGAACGCACAGCCGTTCTCGAAAAACGCGAAGCAAGCGTTGCAATTCAGGAAGAAGAATACCGAAAAGAGCTCGAGCGAATTTCGGGACTTTCTGCCCAGGAAGCAAAAGAACTTATCATCAAAAATCTCGAAAATGATGCAAGACATGATGCTCAGGTTTTGTTGAATAAGATTGAACAGGAAGCACAGCTGACTTCTGAAAAGAAAGCGCGGGACATTCTTGTTACGACAATTCAGCGTATAGCTACAGAAACTACAGGCGACATGACTGTAGCAACAGTTTCTCTTCCGAGTGACGAGATGAAAGGCCGTATCATCGGACGCGAAGGACGCAATATCCGTACGCTCGAAACTCTCACTGGCGTTGATATCATTATCGATGATACACCGGAAGCAGTTGTTATTTCTTGCTTTGACCCTGTAAGAAAGGAAATTGCAAAAGAATCACTTGAACGTCTTATTTCTGACGGCCGAATTCACCCGGCACGTATCGAAGAAATCGTTCAGAAGGTTACAAGAGAAGTTCAGAATAAGATTTATGAAGAGGGTGAAAAGGCTCTCTTTGATCTTGGAATTCATAACATGAGTACAGACGGTGTACGTGCTCTGGGAAGACTTTACTTTAGAACAAGTTACGGACAGAATGTTCTTGTTCACTCGAAGGAAGTTGCACTTATTGCAGGAATGCTTGCTGCGGAACTTGGGGCTGACAGAGAACTTGCAAAGAGAGCTGCAATTTTACACGATATCGGTAAAGGTGCAGAAAACGATTCTGATCAGAATCACGCAGAAGTTGGTGCTGAAATGGCACGAAAGATGGGTGAAGACCCGCGCGTAATTAACGCAATCGGTGCACACCATAATGATATAGAACCTACAAGCATTGAGGCAATTCTTGTTCAGATTGCGGATGCAATTTCTGCAGCGCGTCCTGGTGCAAGACGTGAAACTGTTGATAACTATGTTAAACGTCTTGAAAATCTTGAAGGCATTGCAGAAAGCTTTGACGGTGTTGAAAAGGCTTATGCAATTCAGGCTGGACGTGAACTTAGAATACTTGTTAATAACGAAAAGATTCCTGACGGTGATGTTAAAGAACTTGCAAGGAAGATTGCAAAGCAGATTGAAACAGATCTCCGCTATCCTGGAAGGATAAAACTTACGATGATTCGTGAAACTCGCATCGTCGAATATGCAAGATAAAAAAAAGCGCCGCAGGGCGCTTTTTTTTATCTGAACGCAAAGCGTACATAGATGTTTATTATATTGTCATAATTATTGTATCCACGTGGCATAAGACGGTAGCTTAATCCTACTCCAGGAATAAAACCGCCACCTTCAAAGAAGTCGTATTCAACAGCGAGCTTAAAACCGTTTCCCCATTTCGTATTCTTTATTTTTGAATATTCATCTGGAAGTTTTACAAAGTCAGATCTTCCGCCTAATGCATATGCAAGGATAAACGAAAGATTTCCCCAGCCGGGATAAAATTGAAAACCTGCGGCAAATGCATAGTCAAGACTGTTTGAGTGATAGCTTGAATCCCATCCGAAATCAGAGCATGTTTCAAAATCAAAAACAAAAAAAAGTGGATCAGCAAGTTTTAATGTAAAGCCAACGTCACTTCCGATTACGATTCGTGCAAAATGGTTGTCTGACATTTCTGCATGGTTGTTCCATTGTGCGCCGTCGCCGTAAAGCGGGATTGTTCCACCTACTGCAAACTGAAAACCGAAAAATTTTCTTTCCTGCGGTTCATGGGCAAAACAGAGCGAAGTGCATAAAAGGATTATAGCGATGAAAAAATTTCTTCTATTTATTACTTTCATGATTTAATTATCGGAAATGAGGGTACTTGACAATAGTTTTATATAAAACTATTATACCGTAAACTTACGGAGGTTTTTTTAAATGAATAAAATTTATAGAAAAGCTTTATCACTTGCCGTAATCTGTACTGTTTTTTCAGCATTTGTTTTAACAGGATGCGGTAAAAATTCCAAAGAAAAATTCAGCAGAAACATAGCAGTATATGTACCGGGAATTATTGCAGACAGTCCGATTTATGCAAAGCTTGCAGATGGTGCCCAAAATGCAGTTGAACAGTACAATAAAACGGCTGATGAAAAAAATAAAGTTGGTCTGAAGATAGTAGAAGGCGGAACAAATCAGGCAGAGTGGCCGGGACATTTAACAACACTCTGTGCAGAAGAAAAATACGATGTAATCGTTTCTTCAAATCCGTCACTTCCTGAACTCGTTGAGCCGCTTACAAAGCAGTTCCCTAAACAGAAATTTATTCTTCTTGATGCAATGAAAGAAGGAAATGAAAGTATCGTAACTGCCCGTTATGCTCAGGATGAATCTGCGTTTATAACAGGATTTGTTGCAGGTCTTATGACAAAGACTGGTAAAATCGGTTTAATCACAGCTCAGGAATATCCTGTGATGAATCAGATTATTCTTCCTGGGTATGAAAAGGGTGCAAAATCTGCAAATGAAAAAATTGAAGTTGATTTTAGAATTGTCGGTAACTGGTATGATGCAAAGAAAGGTGCAGAACTTGCAGATGCAATGAGTGCTTCTGGAGTGGATGTAATTCTTCCGATTTGTGGTGGCGCGTGTCAGGGCGTAATTGCAAGTGCAAAAGAACATCAGACAAAACTCTGTTTCTTTGATTCAAGTTCATATGGAAGTGCACCAGGTCTTGTAATCTCATGTGTGGAAACTCTTCAGGAAAAACTTACTGCAAGACTTATCAAAGAATATTTAGATGGAACGATAAAATGGGGTTCTTTTAATGAATATGGAATGAAAGACGGATATGTAAGGTTTAATGATACAGACCCTCTGTATATCGAGACTGTTCCTGAAAATATCCGCTCTGAAATTGCAAAACAGCTTGCTAAATGGAATTAGTTTTATCACATATAACAAAAAAGTTTGGTAATAAAACTGCTCTCGATGATGTCACTTTAAAACTTACGCCTTATGCGTTAAATGTTTTTGCAGGAGAAAACGGAGCAGGAAAATCTACGCTTGTAAAAATAATTGACGGTTCACTTTCTTTAACTTCTGGAAAAGTTGAATTTTCTGAAGGACAGAAAGTTGTAACTGTTAATCAGACTCCGCTTGTTGCAGAATCAATTACCGTAAAAGAAAACATTCTTTTAGGCTTAAAATCTTCTGAACAGAATGAAAACAAATTAAAAATGCTTGCTCAAAAATGGGCACCGGAACTTTCATTAGGTATGAGGGTTTGTGATATAGGAGGAGGTGAACGTTTTTATACTTCACTTTTATCATGCCTTATGAAAGAATATGATATTCTTTTGCTTGATGAACCCGGTGCATATCTTGAAGAAGAAGAACGAAAAAAATTATTTAATAATCTCTCTGAATTAAAAAAGTTAAAAACAATTGTTCTTATTACGCATGATAAAAAAGAACTTGCATATTATGCAGATAATATCTTTCTTTTGCAAAAAGGGAAGCTTTTAAAAACTTATACTGAATTAAATTTAAAATCCAATGAATACAAAGATAAAATCGTAAAAGAAATTGAAAAAGAAATAATTGGTGACGGAACAGACTTTGTTTATTTAAAAAACGATGATGTGAAAATTGAAAATAGTTCTGAATGTAGCTTTGCAGTTAAAAATCTTTTCTGTGCTCCTGTCGATAAACCTCTTATAGATGATATTTCTTTTACAGTAAAAGCAGGAGAGCTTCTTGTTATAAAGGGCCTTGCAGAAGCAGGGCTTCTTACGCTTGAAGACTGTATTACAGGAATGCATGAATGCCGGGCGGAGTTTGTTTTTTCTAAAGATAAAAAAACTCTTGCTACGGAAAAAATAAATCCACGATTTCTTCGATATACACTTAAAAAGAAAACAGGACTTACGATTTCTGTTGTTCCCAGTGATAAAGCTATGCGTGGTTCAAATCCTGAACTTACTGTTTCTGAAATGCTTTATTCTGCTTCGGCCGAAAATTTTTCTGAAGAATATATTCAGGATGTAATAAAAAATACGGGGCTTTTGATAAGTTCAGCTCAAAAAGTAAAATCACTTTCCGGAGGAATGCTTCAGAGACTTATGCTCGAACGCGAACTTTATTTTAATCCCGATATACTTATTATGTGCGAGCCGCTTGCCGGCCTTGATATGAATAAAACTAAAATAATAATCAATCGTCTTGTGGAACTGAAAAGTCAGGGAAAGATAATTATAATTTTAACGACTCAAAATATACCTGAGCAGGTTTGCGATAAATATCTTAAGCTTGAAGGAGGAAAAATATGTTAGATTTTTTAACGGGAATTTTTTCTTCCTCGTATTATACAGGTTTATGGCTTAATACTGCTGTTTTAATTTCTATAGCTGCTTTTGGAAATGTCATTACTTTGAAATCCGGTTATTACAATCTGGGAGGTGATGCTCAGATTTATATGGCAGGCTTTGTAAGTTCAATGTGTCTTGTTCAGTTTTCAAGTTTTCCACCGGTAATAAATATTATTTTAACTCTTTTAATTACACTTACAGTTTCCGGAATGGTAGAATGTCTGAGTTCTGTTTTCTATATATTCAAAAGAGTTAACGTGCTTCTTACGACATATCTTGTTTCTTCTGCACTTATTCCGGTACTCGACTATTTAACAAGTGTAGTTTTCAGAACAAAAGAAGGGAACCTTTTGGCAACAGAGTTTATCGCAGAAAATTTAAGGTTAAAGTCAATTCTTTCTCCATCTCCGCTTAATTTAAGCATTCTTTTTTTACCGGTGTTATGTGTTCTTGTGTGGGTGCTTCTTAATAAAACTTTGTGGGGAAAGCGGGTAATTATTTTCGGCAAGTCTGAAGAATTTGCAATTTACAGCGGACTTTCATTAAAGCAGAATCTTTGTTCAACTTTATTTATTGATGGAGCGATTCACGGGTTTGCGGGATTTATTGCAGTTGTTGGAACTTATTTTGCGTGCTACAAGGGGTTTGCAAATTCTATGGGTTGGAATGCGCTTACATGTGCTCTTCTTGCAGGTAAAAACCCACTTTTTGTAATTCCTTCGGGATTATTTTTATCGTGGCTTTACACAAGTGCCTCTCGATTTTCCCTTGTGAATAATTTTGGGTTTGATATGTCTGGGATTATTCAGGGGGTTGTAGTATTTGCGGTTGCAGGAAATATTGCGTTTACAAAATTATGGAGGAAAAAATGAATACTTTGATTTTTATTATTGCTTCGGCAATGCCTCTTGCAATTGTATCGCTTGGAGCTCTCTATTCTGAGTATGCAGGAAGAATGGTGTTCTTTATTGATGGTCTGGTTACGATAAGTGCTTTTATCTGTTATGCAGTAACTGTAAAGACTTCAAACTTTGCACTGGGAATAGTTCTTTGCATTTTTATTCCTGCGGTTTTTGTGTTTTTGATAAGTTTTATTGTTGAAAAATTTAAGTTTAATTATTTTATTGCTTCGCTTTCAGAAAATATTTTTCTTCTTTCAGTTGCAACAGCTTTTTCTGCGTTGTTTTTTAAAACTCGCGGAGTTTTGGTAAGTGATGTTTTTGCATTTGACCAGAGAATTTTCAGATTATGCGCTGTTTTGTGTGGAATATTCATAATTTCACTTTCTTATTTCTTTTTACACAAGACAAAGACAGGATTGTATCTCAGAATTACAGGAAGTGATCCTCAGGTTTTGAAAAATTCAAATTTAAATCCTGCGGTGTACAGAATTTTATCATGGGTACTTGCTTCTTTGACGGCCTCTGTTACGGGAATCCTTTTGCTTTTAAGGCTTTCTTCTTTTGTTCCGAATATTTCAAGTGGGATTGGATGGACAAGTCTTGCAATCGTTTTTCTTGGAAAGAAAAAAGACTGTAATGTAATTCTGATGGCACTGCTCTTTGGAGTTGCCCAGTACTTTGCAAACAACATTCAGAATATAGAAATGTTTAAAAACATCCCTTCTGGAATTCTTCTTGCATTTCCATATCTGATATGTCTTTTAATGTTGATTGTCGTTCCTAGTAAACGCTTAAAATCTTATTAAGCTTTTCTTTTCCAATGATTCTAAAGAATCCGCCTAAGCGTGGACCCTGGTCTTTTGCAACAAGTGCCTGATACAAAGCAGTAAAGAGCTGTTTTGCATCAATTCCCATATCAGTTGCAATGTCATACATTGCCTGCTGGCATTCTTTATCAACAGTAAAACTATCAAGCTTCGGAACAACTTCATCGCGTACTCTTGCAACAGCCTTTGTCATTGTTTCATCAAGCTGTGCTTTACTTTCATCGTTGCGAAGTTCAAAACAGAACTCAGGAGCGCAGTCTGGAGCCGAGTGTTTAATCCAGAACCATGCACAAGCCATGCGGCGGCGAAGACGTTCTTCCTGTTCAGGTTTTACATCGCCTAAAGATTTAATGACTGCATCAATGTCGCCTGAATAAGTCTGGAGTAAAGTTGTAAGCATGCGGAATGTAATCTGATACGGCATTGTTTCAGAAATCTTTCCGTCAATCTGGCTTAGCATATAAATGCGTTTTTCTTTATTGAACTGATCTTCGCTTTTTGCTTTGTCGATTCCATAAACGATTCTTTCTGTCTTGTCGTAATCTTCGTAAACTTTAAGAACATCAAGGTCAAATGAAATCGCAAATTCTGTATTAGGACGTGTACCCGCAAAAAGATAGCGGAGAACTTCTGCCTGGTAAACATCAAGTGCATCAGGAAGGGCAATTACCTTTCCCTTTGAAGAAGACATTTTTCCAGGAACGCCTTTTAAGTTTACAAAGTCATAACGCATTGTAACAGGAGCATCCCATCCGTAAACTTTTTTAGAAACAAGCTTTGCTGTATCATAACTTCCGCCCGGAGAGATGTGGTCTTTTCCGCCCGGTTCAAATACAACTTTTTCTTCGTTCCATCTCATAGGCCAGTCAACGCGCCATCCGAGTTTTGCGCCTTTGAATGTTCTTATGTCGGCAGTTTCTTCGTTGCCGCATTCGCATTTGTATGTAATTCCATATTCACCGTCATAACCTGTAATTTCTGTTGTGTCTTTGTTACACTTTCCACAGAAAATAGAAACAGGCCAGTAAACATCTTCGCTTTTCATTTTATGTGCGTCATCGCGGTATTCGTTTAAGCATTCTTTAATGAGCTCGCGGTTCTGCATTGCCTTTTTCATGCCTTCTGTGTAACGGTTTGCACGATAACGGCTTGCCTGATATAAAAACTCAGGTGCAATTCCAACGCGAGGAAGCTGCTGTTCGATGTCTACTTCGTGGTGACGTGCGTAGTTTTCGTTTCTTCCTGTTGTATCCGGAACTTCTGTAATAGGATAGCGAAGATATTTTTCAAGAATTTCAGGATCAGGCATGTTTGCCGGGACTTTTCTGAATACATCATAATCATCCCAAGAATAAATAAAGCGGACATTCTTTCCGCGGTCACGAAGCGCACGTACAACCAGGTCTACAGTAATGATTTCTCTAAAGTTTCCAAGGTGAACAGTTCCCGATGGTGTAATTCCTGAGGCGCAAGTATAAGAATCAAGGTCGCCTTTTTCACGGATAATATTGTCTGCCATCTGGTCTGCCCAGTGACAGAGAAGCTGGTCACGCTTAGTATTGTTCTGATTTTCGTTATTGTTACTCATAATTCGGTTATTATACTGAATTTGTCAATGCCTTACAAGTTAATAGAAAAGACCGATAATGCTTGAAAAAATAACTTTCATAATTTATTCTATAAGTAAGTATGAAATATCTGTCTTTAAACTCTGATGAAGCAAAAAAAATTCAGGACCGTTTTACGGGTTATGCAAAAATTCATTCTACAAGCTCAAGTGAAAACGCTGATAAGGGAATAATCCCTTCAACTCCAGAGCAGTTTGATTTTGCACGGAAACTTCAGTCAGAATTAGAGACTCTCAATTTCGAAAATGTTCAGCTTACAGAAAACTGTTATCTTTACGCTTCAATTCCGGCTGCAAAAGGTTATGAAAAGGCAAAGGCATTTTGTCTTCTTGCACACATGGATACGGTCGAAGAAGTTTCCGGTCTTAATGTAAATCCTCAGGTTTTTAAAGATTATGACGGTAAGGTTATAGATTTAAAAGGCGGAATAAAATTAGATCCTGCAAAAAATTCTGCTCTCAGACAGGCTGCAGAAGAAAACGATACGATTATCACAACAGACGGAACAACACTTTTAGGCGGTGACGACAAAGCAGGAATTACAATTATTGTAAGTGCGCTCGAATATTTAATGTCACATCCGGAAATTCCGCATGGTAAAATAGAAGTAATGTTTTCTCCAGATGAAGAAACCGGTCATGGAATGGATAAAGTTCCTTTAGATCTTCTTGAAAGTAAATTTGCATACACTGTTGATGGCGGTCATCTTGGAGAACTTGAAAGCGAATGTTTTAATGCGTTTCGTTCAGACATAAAATTTACAGGAATTGCAAGCCATACAAATAATGCACGCGCAAACGGAATGGTAAATGCAATTTCGATGGCTTCAAATTTTATTTCAAATCTTCCCAGAAATGAAAGCCCGGAAACAACAGACGGTAGACTTGGTTTTTACTGCCCTTTAAAAATTTCGGGAGGTATGGAAGAAGCCTTTGTTTCATTATTTCTACGTGACTTTGATAAAGTAAATATGGAAAAAAGAAAATCAGTTGTTGAACAGCTTGCACTTGCATCGGCAGTTTCATTCGGTGGAAAAGCAGAAGTAAAACATGTTCAACAGTATCTGAATATGAAAGAAGAACTTGATAAAGTTCCTTTTGTACAGGATATTCTTGTAAAAGCATATAACGAGTGTGGTGTAGAACCTGTTATGACTCCAATCCGGGGAGGAACTGACGGTTCACGTCTTTCAGAAATGGGAATCCCGACACCGAATATTTTTACAGGGGCTCATAACTATCACTCGGCATCGGAATGGGTTTCGTTAAGTCAGATGGTAAAAGCAACCGATATTGTAATTACCCTTAGTACTTTAATTGCAAATTTATAAAACTGGAGATAATTTTATGCATGAATATTTGATTGAAGGCGGTTTTCCGATTAAAGGAACAATCACAACCTGTGGAAATAAAAACGCAGCTCTCCCTTGTATAGCAGCAACGCTTCTTACAGAAGAGCCTGTAACATTAAAAAATATTCCGGCAATCGAAGATTGTGCCGTTATGTTTAAAGTTCTTGAAACTCTTGGAGCAAAAGTTGAAAAAGTTTCTGCGCATACATGGACCGTATGTTGTGCAGGTGTAAAAGAAACAGAAATCCCTGCAGACCTTTCAAAAAAAATCCGTGCATCAATTTTATTTGCAGGTCCGCTTATTGCGCGGTTTGGGAAAGCAGTAATGATGCCTCCGGGAGGAGATGTAATCGGACGCCGTCGTCTGGATACTCACTTTCTAGCCCTTACAGAACTCGGCGCAAGAGTTGATATTGATGGAAAATTTATTTTTTCTACAAATAAGCTTGTTGGTGATGATATTTTCCTTGATGAAACTTCTGTTACAGGAACAGAAAATGCTTTGATGGCCGCAGTTCTTGCTGAAGGAAAAACAACAATTACAAATGCTGCAAGTGAGCCTCACGTTCAGGACCTTTGCAATATGCTCAATTCAATGGGGGCAAAAATTACCGGAACAGGAAGCAACATTCTTTACATCGAAGGTGTAAAAAAACTTCACGGAACAGAATTTGCAGTTGGACCTGATTATATGGAAGTAGGTTCATTTATTGGACTTGCAGCTGCTACAAAAGGTTCAATCCGAATCGAAAAGATAAATCCTGCAGACATGAGACCTCTTCGCATTGCATTCAGTAAACTTGGAATCCGCTGGGCAATAAACGGTAATACTCTTGAAGTTCCTCAGGGACAGGAAATGAGGGTTAATACAGATCTCGGTGGTCAGACCCCGAAAATTGATGATTCGCCATGGCCTGGATTCCCACCGGATTTGACAAGCATCATGACGGTTGTTGCAACTCAAGTAGAAGGAAATGTTCTCATTTTCGAAAAAATGTTCGAATCGCGCATGTTCTTTGTTGATAAACTCATCAATATGGGTGCACGCATCACTCTCTGTGATCCACACAGAGCCCTTGTTTCAGGTCCAAGTTCACTTCATGGTGATCATCTCGTTTCCCCTGATGTTCGTGCCGGAATGGCAATGGTAATTGCAGCACTTGCAGCCCAGGGAGAAAGCCGCATAAGTAATGTTTACCAGATTGAACGCGGCTACGAAAACCTTGTAGAAAGGCTTCAGAGTCTGGGTGCTCATATTAAACGCGTAGAAGTCTAGCGCGTGTAAATTCTGTTTCTTGACCATTGTGATATGTACCACGCGCCACGAGATTCTGGCGAATCTCTGTGTTGATTGTGTAAGTGTGTAATTGACACACTGACGCGTCAAATTGTATATTTTACTATTATGACTTCAAATGAACTTAGAACAAAATATATCGATTTTTTTAAATCTAAGGGCCATGCAGAGATTTCCGGACAGTCTTTAATTCCGGAAAATGACCCTTCTGTTCTTTTTACAATGGCTGGAATGCATCCTCTCGTTCCTTATCTTCTTGGTGAAAAGCACCCGGCCGGAACACGCCTTACAGATTACCAGAAATGTATCCGTACAGGTGACATCGAAGAAGTAGGAGACCCGAGCCATCTTACATGCTTTGAAATGCTCGGTAACTGGTCTCTCGGAGACTACTTTAAAAAAGAATCAATTGCATATTCTTATGAATTTTTAACAAGTAAGGACTGGCTTGCGCTTGACCCTAAAAAAATCAGCGTAACTGTTTTTGCCGGAGATGAAAACGCACCTCGTGATGACGAAGCAGCTCAGATCTGGAAAGACAACGGAATGCCGGAAGACAAAATTGCATATCTTCCTGCAAGCGACAACTGGTGGGCAGCAGGTCCTACAGGTCCATGCGGTCCTGATACAGAAATTTTCTACTGGGTTGGAGAAGGACTTCCTCCTGTAGGAAGCAATAAGGGAACAGACAGCGCAAACTGGATGGAAATCTGGAACAACGTTTTCATGCAGTACAACCGCATCGACGAAAAGACACTCCTTCCGCTTGAAAAGAAAAATGTTGATACAGGTATGGGACTTGAAAGAACAAACTGTATCCTTCAGGGAAAGACTTCAGTTTACCTTACAGAAGTTTTTCAGCCTATAATAAAGACTATTGAAGGTCTTTCTAACTATAAATATGGAAGTGATGAAGAAAAAGATAAATCAGTCCGCATCATCGCAGATCATACACGCTCTTCTGTATTCATCCTTGGAGATCAGAGGGGAGTTACTCCAGACCGCGTAGGTGCAGGCTATGTTCTCCGCCGTCTTATCCGCCGCGCAGTCCGCCACGGAATGAAGCTCGGAATCGAAAAAGACTTTATGGCAGACATTGCCGCAACTGTAATAGAAAACTTTAAAGGACCTTATCCTGAACTCGAGCAGAACCGCGAAAAGGTATTTAAAGAACTTACTGCAGAAGAAGCAAAATTCCGTCTTACACTTAAAAAAGGCGAAGCAGAATTCCAGAAGCTTCTTCCAAATCTCATGAAAAATCCTAAAAAGATTATAAGCGGAAAAGTTGCATACAACCTTTACGAAACTTACGGATACCCGCTTGAGCTTACTCAGGAACTTGGAGCAGAAAACGGCTTTACAGTAGACGTAGAAGGTTTTAAAGAAGCAGAACGCAAGCACCAGGAAGCTTCAAAAACTGTAGATGCAGGAGCAGCTAAAGGCGGTCTCGCAGAGCAGTCTGATGTAACTACAAAATATCATACTGCAACACACCTTTTACAGCAGGCTCTGGTAAATGTTTTAGGCGACCAGGTTGCTCAGAAGGGTTCAAACATCAACAACGAGCGCATGCGCTTTGACTTTACGTTTGAACGCCCTATGACTCCAGAAGAAATCAAAAAAGTAGAAGATATCGTAAACGAAAAGATTAAGGAAGATTTACCTGTAACAATGCAGGTAATGCCTCTTGCAGATGCGAAGGCTGCAGGTGCACGTGCTCTGTTTACGAATAAATATGGAGAAGATGTTAAAGTTTATACAATCGGACGTAATCCGGACAGTGACTGGTTCAGCAAGGAAGTTTGCGGTGGACCTCATGTTCAGCATACGGCTCAGATAGGTGAATTTAAAATACAGAAGGAACAGTCATCTTCTGCCGGGGTTCGCCGAATAAGGGCTGTAATAAGTGGCGGTCTTCCGCTGGATCCGCAATAACTGCAGGATTCTCTGTAACTAAATGGAAAAATACTGTTTTTAATATTAGGAAGGTAAGAATATGAAACGATTACTTTGTGCTTTATTATTTTCTGCAACAGCCATTTTTGGCTCTTTTGCTCAGTCAGCACTTCAGCCTTTGGCTATTGTTAAATTGAATGGTCATGAATTTGTTACTTTAAAGGAACTTAAAGATCAGGTAGAGGCATATCAGAATCAGGCTCAAAGAAAATTTTCTGTAGAAGAGAGAAAAGTTATACTTGAGTCCATTATTGATCACAAACTTATAATTCAGGCAGCAAAAAAAGAAGGATTTACAGTTGCTGACAGCATAATAGATCAGAATTATGTTGCAAATATTTCACAGATTGCCGGACGCCAGGTTACAGAAAAAGAATTTGCAGATTATATCCGTCAGACACAGGGTAAATCTGTAGATGAATACTTTATGGAAAAAGTAAATAGAAATGTGGCTCAGTACAAAGAGTACCTCAGAAATCAGTATATTGCACAGCAGTATGTAATGGAAAAAAAGAAGAGCGAAATCATGGCTGTTCAGCCTACAGATGCTGATATTAAAAACTTTTATGAATTGAATAAAGGGAAAATGATCTGGAATGATATGCTCCGAATGTTCCTTGTTTCGGTTCCAAAAAATGGAAATCCAGAAGCAGCAAAGTCTAAAATTACAAAGATGATGACAGATTATACTGCAGGAAAACTTACAGCAGATTCAATGCGTATTGCTATGAAAAATAAAACGGCTCAGGATTATATTGCCGGTGATATGATGATCGAAAAAACAGAAACATATGCTGCTATTCTTGGAGTTTCATTTACAAGAGTTCTTGAGATTTTTAATGAACCTGTAAACAAGGTTTCTGAACTTAAAGAAACAGACGGCGATTATCAGTTCTATGTTATTCTTGAAAAATATAACGCAAAGATGCTTGGCCTTTCTGATGTCGTTCAGCCGGGAACAACACTTACGGTTTATGAATATATTAAGATGAATCTTACACAGCAGATGAGAAGTGCAGCATTGTTAAAGGCAATTCAGGATATTTCTGTTTCATTAAATATTCCTGAAAATGTTGAACGTAAAAAAACAGGTGCTGAATTAGATAAAATTCTTTCATGGTAATCGAGGTAAAAAGTGTCTCGACGAAAGAGTAGGATTATTGCATTTCAGGCAATTTATTCCTGGGATGCAAGTGGTGAATCTTTAGAAGATTTGCTTAAATTTGCATGGGTCGACTCAAAAGATAATCTCGATGAAAGCGAACTTGCTTTCTCGAGAATTATTATTGCAGGAACCATAGAAAATAAATTAAAAATAGATGAACTTATAACGACACATCTTTCTTCAAATTGGAATTTTGACAGATTAAATAAAGTTACTCTTGCAATCCTTCGTATAAGTATTTATTCACTTGTATATCAAAAAGATATTGCGCCTTCAATTGTTATTGATGAAGCAATAGATCTTGCAAAAGAATTTGGGCCTGAAGATTCGTTTAAATTTATAAATGCAATGCTTGACAAAATTACAAAGGAAATAAAATAATTTTTAAAAGAAGGAATTGATTTTGAAAAGCAGAACAAGAAAATACAGAGTGCTTTCGCTTATTGCATCTGCAATACTTTTGAGCGTGAGTGTATTTTCTTGTGCAAAAAAAGTTGTAACGGTAAATTCAATAACTGCAACTTTGGATGAAGTTGATTTATATATTTCTACTGGTCAGACCGGAGAGGCAGTTAAGCTTCTAAAAAAAACTGACAAGCCGGGGCTTTCGCCTGATATAAGACTTGGTATCTATAAAAGATATGTCACTCTTGGTGAGACAGAAAAAGCAGAGAAGCTTTTGGTTTCATGTTTAAAGAAAAACCCTGGAAATAAAAAACTGATCGCAGTTTATTCAAGTCTTCTTTTAAAAAAAGCAAAATACAAAGAAGCGCTTTCTTACAGTAAAAAACTTTCTGGAACACAATATGGCTCGTTATACGCAGAAGCTTTACTCAGGTCAGAAACTGACTCGTCCAAATCTTCCGTTTCATTTGAAGATTATTTTGTTGATGATTATGTTCCAGTTTATTTTGATGCATATTCCGGTTCTAAAGATAACAGCTGGCTTCGTAACTGTGCTGCGATAAGTCTTGTACACGGAGATCTTGTTCAGGCTTTAAAATATCATCCGGAAAATTTTGATAATACAGAGGATGCGTACTTTTGGGCAACTGTAAGTTATGATAATAAAAAATTTGTTGAAGCAGTAGAAGATCTTCAAAAAGCAAAAGCAATTGCAAATGTAGAAATTATTGATTCTGAAAATTTTAAGGATGTAAAAACAAGAAAACAGAATCTCAATTTAAAGATCTTTGCCCTTCTTTCTGATGCTTATATAAATCTTTCAGAAGAAAAATTTGCAGCAGAAGAAAGAGATAATATGATTTCATATATTTCTTCTCTCGATGAAGATGCTGTTTATGAAGAAGAGGAAAAAGAATCTACAAATTCACTTCCAAAAATTGATGTGATGAGTGTAATTTATTTGAACAGCGCGTTATGGGCGCTTTCAAAAGAAGATTTTTCCGGGGCGTACAATGCATTAAAGTTTGAAGTTGAACACTATCCTGATTATGTTCCTGGATTAATTGCTTATGGAAACTTCGCATATAATTCAACTAAAAATGTATTGGATGATCCTGTAACTCTTGAACTTAGACGACTTGGACTTCGTTCGATGGATATGGAAGCATATGACAATCTTCCTAGAGTAGAAGTTGCAGATGCTCTTGCAAGAATGGATGACAGTCTTGCGCGTTTTAAAAATTATCAGCTTTATGTTGCACGTCTTGATCTTGAAGAATCTGTTTCCTCGTATCATACGGATAAAAATAAACTTGCTTCAATCTATCAGGTAGTAGAAAGAAATACTTTAGGTACTCATTTGTATCCGCCGGAAATTGCACGTTATGCGGTTCATGGAATTTATCTTTGTGATCAGAAAGAAGAAGCAGAAAATCTTTTTAATAAATATCTTGCACGAAGATATAAGTTTGATGAAAAGCAGGATTTTTATGATGAGTTCTTTAGAAAAATTTCGAAAATGGAAACATGGGAAATTGAATATACTGCCTGGTTTGCTACTTTAAATTCAAAAGCGAAGTTAGCAGCAAATATTTATGAGTATATTGTTTTTAATGAATATCTTAAAAATGAAAAAAAGATTCAGGAAATATCACCGAGAGCAACTGGCGCTGCGATGATGAATCTTGCAATGATTTATTCAAGTACAAAAAGAAAAGATGAAGCTATAAAACTTTATGGAAAAGTTGCAAGTCGTGCTCAACGAAATGAAATTAAAGCAGAGTCTATGTACAGAATTGGTGTTCTCTATTCTGAACAGGACATGAAAGAAGAAGCAAGACAGAGTCTTAAGTATGCAGTATATTTAAATCCTTCGCATTCAATGGCAAGACTTCTTCTGTCAAAATTAAAGTAATTTTTTTTGTGTATAAAAAAAACCACACGGTCGACTGCCGTGTGGTTTCACTTAATTGATTGTATTCAGTTTATTTTTCAATTACAGCAATGATGTCTGACTGTTTTACGATGAGGTAATCTTCGCCGTCAATCTTAATCTGTGTTCCTGAATATTTGTCATACATGATTGTTTCACCCTTTTTTACAGTTACAGGGTCTTTTTCTGTTCCAGGACCAACAGCTTCTACTGTTGCAGTTTGTGTTTTTTCCTGAGCTGCTTCTGGAATGATAATTCCAGATGCTGTTTTAGATTCTGCTTTAGCGGGTTTTAAAAGAACTCTATCTGCCAATGGTTTGATTTTCATTTTTTACACCTCTTAATATAAAATATAGTAATTTACCGGGAATTTGGTCAAGAAAAATATTTAAAAAAACGTAAAAAAGATGTTGACATAAAAGTAAAAAAAATGATATATTCACATCACTCGCGAAAAGCGGGGAGCGGCACTTTGCAATAAAGTGCGGGGTTTTAAGCACTGCGAAAAAC